>Ga0308157_10000741_pt1 | contig 90567 bp, 69 predicted proteins | sample PhyBR1_FD_201035 | JGI IMG/M metagenome (GOLD analysis project Ga0308157, IMG submission 201035) | Phyllosphere microbial communities from UC Gill Tract Community Farm, Albany, California, United States - DLSLB.R1 | ecosystem: Host-associated > Plants > Phyllosphere > Unclassified | place: USA...
TTTCAGTTGCTAAAGATGCGCTCTCGAGTATTCTATTGGGCCAAAGAAGTTCAAGAGGAGTACTGCAGGTGACCACCAAGAAAGGTCAGTCGGGGGCCCCACGAATATCTTTTACGGCACAGACAGGGATGCAAGAACCCTTAAAACAGCCTCAACCGCTGGACGCTTATCAGTATGCTTACCTCTACAATGAAGCACTATTGAATGCAGCAAGACAGCCTGTATTCAGTCAGGGAGACTTTGAAGCCTTTAAGAATGGAACTGATCCATTAATGTTTCCTAATGTCAATTGGTACAATGAAACCTTAAGGGACCAAAGTCCGATCAGCAAATACCACCTGGGGGTAAATGGTGGCATTAAGAATGCGCGATACGCTTTGTCCCTGAGCTATCTGAATCAGTTTGGAATGTTCAAGAGTTCCGATGATTTTGATTATCAAACCAATCTGCAGAATCAACGCTATCTGATCAACAGTTCGATAGATGTGGATGTAACAGATGACCTAACAATTGGCCTGCAGTTCTTCGGCCGCATACAGGATGGCCGACAACCTGGCGCTGGTACAAATACCATTTTGAATGCTTTATACAATACACCGAATAATGCGTATCCCATTTTAAATCCGGACGGTAGCTATGGAGGATCCTCTGTATTCCGTACCAACCTTTTCCAGCAGGTAACAGGATCCGGTTATCTATTGGACAATAATAGAGACCTGTTGGCCAATCTGGATTTTAAGTACAGGTTTGATAATTTCATTCCAGGACTTTATGCCAAGGGGATGCTGAATGTATCGTCTACTTCTTCCAGCATCATCGATAGAAATAGGCAACAACCAGTTTATGATGTCCGTTATGACGAACAAGATGAACTTGTCTATGTGCGCTTTGGAAATATTGCCGATCAACCGAATTCCTTTTCAACGACTTCAACGGCAAACTTCTTTTATTTTCAAGGGGCCCTAGGTTATGAAACTACGGTAGAGGATAACCACCAACTATCGGTACAATTGTTTGCCGACCAACGTACTGCCAACTACCAATTCGATTTGCCGGCTATACATAATAATTTCGCTTTCTCGGGGCGGTATGCTTTTCAAAACAGGTATTCTGCAGAGCTAGCATTAAACTATTCTGGGTTTAACCGCTTTATGCCTGGAAAGAAATACGGGATTTTTTATGCCATTGGTTTAGGATGGAACCTACATGAAGAGGCTTTTCTTGCTGGTCAAAAAAATTGGTTAAATCAATTAAAATTAAGAGCTACCTATGGCCGTACCGGTAATACCAATGAGGGTTCCTTAGGGTATTACAGCTGGCGTTCTTCTTATGGGCAGGATGGAAACAATGGCTATTATTTCGGATCAGAATACAGCGCAATTTACAGTATCGTCGAAAAAGGACTGGCTAATATACAGGGTACGTGGGAAAAAGGCAATAAGCTTAATATAGGTTTAGATGCTTCCTTTTTCGATAATCGCTTGAGTTTAACGGCTGATATTTATCAGGATACTTACTTTGATTTGTTGCAGCAGAGAGGCTCTACCATAGACCTGATCGGTATTGCTTATCCCAATGAGAATATTGGAAAAAACCGTTATTCGGGACAGGAGCTGCGTTTAACTTACCAGAACAATCTGGGTGATTTTAATTACTTTATCAGCGCCAGTGCATCTCGAATGAAAACCGAAGTCCTTTACATGAACGAGGTTTATCAAGAATATGAATGGAATAAACGAACGGGGATGCCTATTGGTCAAACCTTCGGTTATCTCGCTGATGGACTCATTCAGACTCAGCAGGAGGCTGATGCAGCTCCTTTGCTTGCTGGCAATGTAGTACATCCTGGAGATGTGAAATTAATCGATCTTAATGGGGATGGTATTATCAATATTTACGATCAAACAGCAATTGGAAACACCAAGCCCTCTGTGTTCCTGGGAACTACCGTTGGCTTTAACTTCAAAGGTTTTGATGTGTCGGTCTTACTTCAAGGGGTATTGAACCGAACCTATCAACAAACCGATTATTCTTTTGGTTCCAATGGAGAGGGTCAAGGGTTCAATTACCTGATGGGACGTTGGACACCAGAGACTGCAACCACAGCTACCTATCCTCGATTGACCTTGGGCTTCGATCCTACAAATACACCTTACCTGAACAATTCCAGCTATTGGACCCGATCGGGAGAATACCTACGTATCCGTAATATGGATATAGGATATACACTTCCTTTTTCCTTGACCAGCAAAATTAAATTGGCAGGGGTTCGTGTATTTGCGAATGCATACAACCTTTTTACATGGACTCCCTACGATCGGTTAGATCCCGAGGTTCCCTCTGGAACCGCCTATCCGGCACAACGGATCTTCAATTTCGGGCTTAACATCAAATTATAAACCTAGCACAACAATCACATGAAAATACATCGTTTACAATGGTTCATTCTGGCTGGACTAGGCATACTGAGTATATCATCCTGTAAGAGTGATTTGGAAGTTGAACCAATAGAATTACAGACCTTAGAGCAGGTATTCAATACCAAGGATTCGGCAGGTGTCAATGCCAACCGTTTTCTTTCCGACTGTTATAGATTCTTACCCAGTACGGGAAATCGTGTAGGGGGAGATTTCCTAGATGCAGCAACCGATGATGCGGTTTCATCCAATCCCACAAATACGTCCGTACAGCAATTGGCTACCGGAAGTTATACTTCCGATAGTTACCAGGATAACCAATGGGCAAGTAATTATTCTGGTATCCGCAGGACCAGTGTGTTCATCAACAACATAGATCGGGTACCTTTAAAGGGAAAAATTTCCAACGGAACCCCATTAAACCGGGTGTGGAAAGCTGAAGCGAGGTTCCTTCGTGCTCTTTTCTATTTCGAGTTGGTGAAAAGACATGGTGGAGTTCCTTTATTAGGTGATAAGGTTTACCAACTTGAGGACAATATCGAGTTGCCTCGAAATACCTTTGAGGAATGCATTAACTACATTGTACAGCAATGCGATGCGGTAAAAGATAGTCTTCGTACCGACCCGTTTAACTTGACTGACTTCGGAAGACCTACCAAGGCTGCTGCCCTAGCTTTGAAGGCCAGAGCACTACTCTATGCTGCTAGTCCCTTATATAACGGGGGAAATATTGATCCCCAGAATCCATTAACTGGTTATACCGATGCAAATACAAACCGTTGGCAATTGGCTGAAAATGCTGCCAAAGCTATAATAGACATGAATCAATTTGCTTTGGAGCCTGAATTCACCGATGTGTTCATTACACGTAGTACAGAACGCATATTCTCCAAACAAGGTGAAAATGGAAAGAACATGGAGAATAACAATGGGCCCGTGGGTTATTCGCAGGAAGTCAACGATGGCAGAACCAGTCCAACGCAGGAATTGGTAGATGCCTTCGGGATGGACAATGGTTTACCAATCTCAGATGCCAATTCTGGATACGATCCTGACAACCCTTTCCTGGGACGTGAGAAACGCTTCTATGCCACCATTTTTTATAATGGGGCTCCTTGGTTGGGAAGATTAGTACAGACCTTTGAAGGTGGTGCAGATAAACCTGGGGGCACCAAGCAACAGACTAAAACCAGTTATTACTTACGGAAGTTTATGGGGAGTTTTGAAACAGCAACGAACTACAGTGCAGTAAATCATGACCATATTTTATTTCGTTACGCCGAAGTACTGTTAAACTATGCAGAGGCAAGGAATGAGCGCTTAGCCAATCCTGATGCAACGGTTTACCAAATGTTGGAAAAACTAAGAGAAAGAGCAGGCATCAATCCATATCAATTACCTGCAGGATTATCCAAATCAGCTATGCGGGAGTGGATCCAGCTGGAAAGACGTAAAGAATTGGCTTTTGAAGAGCATCGTTTTTATGATATCCGTCGTTGGAAGCTGGCAGAAACGGTATTTAATCAGGAAGTACATGGCACTTTGATCTTCGAGAGAGGATCTACGGTCATCCGTCAGCCTAACCCAATCCTACAGCTAACCTTTGATAAGAAGATGTATCTCGCTCCCATACCTTTTAGTGAGGTAATCAAGAACCCGAACATGAAACAGAACCCAGGTTGGTAATCATTTATTGTCATTTTGAGAGTCATGAAAAAAGAAATTCAATTTATTATATATCTAATTATTCTACCTGTCTTGCTATTTGCGCAGGCACCGACTACGGGAATAGTTAAGAACAATTCAGGGCCATTGGCTGGTGTTACGGTGCAAGAAACAGGAGGAGGCAGGGTCCAAACCGATGAGAATGGTAAATTCAGTATTGTGCTGAGAGGTTCACAAACCCTACAATTTAGTATGGTTGGATATGCTAATCAAGTGAAAAAAGTCGGTATTGGCGATGATATTGAAGTGATCTTAGCTAGTAACAGCCAAGATATCAATGAGGTGGTAGTCGTCGGTTTCGGTACGACCAAAAAACTTACCAATACCGGAGCTGTAAGTTCCATCAAGGGAGAAGATATTCGTCAGGTACCGACCTCCAGTGTACAGAATGCCCTGACTGGGCGCCTACCGGGTTTCATTTCGGTACAGCGTTCAGGACAGCCTGGTCGTGATGCCTCGGATTTCTATATCCGAGGGGTCAGTTCTCTTAATCCCGATGGGAATCAACCGTTGATTATTGTAGATGATATCGAATATACTTACGAGCAGTTGTCACAGATCAACGTAAATGAAATCGAGAGTATTTCCATCCTAAAAGATGCTTCAACTACCGCAGTTTTTGGTATCAAAGGTGCTAATGGCGTATTAGTGGTAAAAACGCGAAGAGGAGCCGCTGGCCGACCCAAGATCAATGCGCGTGTGGAATCGGGAATGCAAAGCCCGGTTACAAAGTTGAAGTTCCTGGATGCCTATCAAAGTGCTCTATTATGGAATGAGGCCATTTCCAATACGGATGGAGACAATTCCAATCAACCCTTTTCGGTAGAAGATTTGAACCATTTTAAATCAGGAGATGATCTTTACGGCCATCCTGATGTAAACTGGTACGAGGCAATATTCAAACCCAGGAGCTTTCAGTACAATACCAATGTTGATATTTCCGGGGGTAGTGAAAGCATTAAGTATTTTGTGACCGGAGGAGCTTTTTCGCAGGATGGTAATTTGTATGATTTTGTCAATGAAGGTGATCAAGTGAATACCAATTATTATTTCCGTCGTTTTAACCTGAGGTCCAATCTAGATGTTCAGGCGACCAAAACACTGAAATTGCGCATGGATTTCCGTGCAAACTTCAATCGGATCAACTCCCCTCGTGCAGGAAATATCGTAGGAGAGGTCTTCAATTTTAATAAGATCAGACCATGGTCTGCACCATTTCTAAATCCTGATGGTTCTTACGCCTATGCAGATGATACGCAGGAATTATTACCCACCATTAATGCCCGATTGGCGGCTTCGGGTTACAATTTGGATCGACGGAACGACATCAATATTCTCTTTGGGGGTACCCAAGACCTGAATGCCTTATTGCAGGGTTTATCTTTTTCCACACGTGTGGCCTATGCCAGCATTGAATCCAATGGTAGGGAACAAGGCAGGGATAATATTCCGGTATTCAAATACTTTCCACAGTCAGGTGCCTATCAGTTAAAAGGTGGTGCTCCTTATGTATTGGATAACTATACTTTGAGAGCTTATCAAGGAGATTACAACAGCAGAGTCAATGTGCAGGCTAATTTCAGTTATGCCAAGTCTTTTGGCGATCACAATGTTAATTCTCTATTGTTGTACAACCGTGAATCATATAAGACCAAAGGAGATAAGAAAACCAACTGGATTCCACAGAATTTTGAAGGCTTTACCTTTCGTATGGGATACGACTATAAGGAGAAATATCTGGTCGATTTAACGGCAGCTTACAACGGTTCGGACCGTTTCCAGGCCAACAAACGCTATGGTTTCTTTCCTGCTGCATCTGTAGGATATAATCTCGCCAAAGAGGATTTCTTCAAGGAGAAATTTGATTTTGTTGACTTGTTCAAAATACGTGCTTCGTACGGCATCGTAGGTTCGGACAAAGTAGCAGGCGACCGTTACTTATTCCAACAGGTCTATAATGAAGGTGGAGCCTATTCTTTCGGGGAGACTCATCAAAGTGCAGGAACTATTTTTGAGGGAAACCTTGGAAACAGCAATGTAACCTGGGAAAAGCAAAAGTCCTTCGATGTTGGATTTGACATGAGCCTTTTGGACAATAAATTCGCTTTGACCATCGATTATTTCAATAATATCCGCTATGATCAATTGGTAACCTCGCAATCCTTATTGTTGAATATCGGGGTTGGAGTATCACCGGCGAATATTGCACGTGTAAGGAATCATGGTGCGGAATTAGAATTGAACTACAACGATCATATAGGCGAATTCAACTATAATATAAAGGGGGTATTGACTCATTTCAAGAACAAAGTATTATTCCAAGATGAACCTTCTCCTGCTTTCCCATGGTTGCAATTGACCGGTCAACAAATCAATCAACCTTTAGGTTATAAGTTCGATGGATTTTACACTGATGAGAATATTGATCTGAGTGCCAAACCATCTGGAGGGTATCAAGTACAGCCTGGGGATCTACGTTATAAGGACTTAAATGGAGATGGACTGATCGATGATTTCGACCGTACTTATATCGGAAGACCGAATGTGCCAAACACCAGCTTTGGCCTGACACTAGGTGGTAACTACAGAGGATTTAGTTTCAATGTGTTATTTCAAGGAACTACGGGGTATAGCTTCTCAGTTCAGGGTGCTGGTATTGAGCCCTTTCAGAGTCAGTTCCAACCGATTCACCAAGAACGTTGGACACCTTCTACAGCAAATTCTGCAAAATTCCCCCGTCTGACCACCAACCCAACAACAATTAACAGTCCTTCAACCTATATGTCGGATTTCTGGTTAATCGATGCTACGTATCTCCGTTTGAAGACTGTGGAATTGGGTTATCAATTACCTGATAAATGGTTGCCATTGAAAATAAACAATGCCCGCTTCTACTTAAGCGGATACAATTTGTTTACCTGGACTAATTATTCTTTGTACCAACAGGATCCTGAGGTTACTTCCAACACTGCCGGAGATGCCTATCAAAATCAACGTGTAATCAACTTAGGTGTTCAAATCGGTTTATAATAATTTAAACTTGCTGTCATGTTACGTCTATGAATTTTCTATTTCTAGACGTAACGTGACTTAAATCTCTATGTTTTCCACCTTATACAGCCTTATCAGTTATCTAATTCCCAAGTTAGAAATACCGCTGATAAGCATTTCATTTTTTTTCAGGGAAAATAATAACGGAGCATTTATAAGGTACAGCCTACCGACTATTAAATCAGCTATTTTGAAAAAGGTAAAACCACGTACTTGATTTACAGTACCCAAATAAGCTAATTAATACGTTGTAACTTCTTTCAACCGGACAGATTGGGTGCGGCGCGGCCAGAGAGCCGCTGTAACTGTTTTAGTTCATGCTACCCTCCATAAACGCAATAGATCGGTTAAGCATTTTATTGTTTGCTGGATAATTTTCAGATGAGAAAAAGCGGGGGATTTGATGTTCTAAAAAACTTTATGACCAATTGGGAGAATAAAAAAACATTCCCGACCGGGGAGGTCGAGAATGTCTTACTAACCAATTATTAACCTAAATTATGAGTAACAAAAATAACACGATTTAATGCTTTTAGCAAATCATTAACACTTCTTAACTTATTGAATGAGCTTAATATTACTGAAAAACAAATCAATAAAGTAATAGATTAAAGGCTGTGTGTTATTAAAGAGAGAGAAGACTTCTGAACTTCATCCAAAAAAACATATTCTCTTCTTTTGTTAGGAATCTTTCACCAAACCCACTAATGAATTACCAGATATAATCTAACCTTATATAAAGTACTTCATCTAATCGATCAGACAAACGCAACTTGATCTATTGTAAAAGCAAGGTTGTTTTGTCAATTCCCCTGACTCCTCAGTTCTACCGAAAGACAGTAAGCTAATCAGACCCTATGGTTATTTTTAACAGGGTCTATTTTAATGTTTGTGGAGCTCCTATATTTAGCCCAAAACCTAGTGATATAGACGAAAAACAATGTGAATATGGAGCCTAATAATCAAGATATTACCCTCGAGGAGATTCGTGAGATGGATTTAGTTACCTACCTTTCTAATATAGGCTATGAACCATCTAGGATCAGCAACAATGATTTTTGGTATTTATCTCCTTTTAGAGGAGAAAAGGTTCCTTCCTTTAAGGTCAACAGAAAAATCAACAGATGGTATGATTACGGGATGGGAAAAGGGGGCAATCTTATTGATTTTGCCATTATCTATCAAGGGTGCAGTATTGCTGAATTCATAGCTGGTTTCAGGGAAAATGGCCCAATCGTCGCTCGCCATCAACAGGCTTATCCTCAAGAATTATATCAACCAGAAAATAAGCTCAAGATAATTGAGAATCAGTCCCTCAGATCAGACATTTTGATGCATTACTTGCAGGACAGAAGGATTTCAGTCAGTATTGCTGATGAATATTGCCGTGAAGTGAAATATGCGATAGGAGAGAAAACTTATTTTGGTATCGGATTTCCAAATAATTCGGGTGGCTTTGAGATCCGAACCCCTTATTTCAAGGCGAGCAGTTCTCCAAAGGACCTGACAACCCGGGAAAATCAAAACCAACAGATTGCTGTATTCGAGGGGTTCATGGATTTTTTAACATTTCGGACACTGCATAGAGATGTTGATGAGAAAAAGATGGATTTTCTGGTACTTAACTCGGTAGCCTTTTTTGAACGAGCAAGACCCATTATGGAATGTCATCAAAACGTTTCGCTCTATCTGGACAGGGATCGGACGGGTATGGATGTGACCAGGTATGCACTTTCCTTAAGTAATAAATATAAGGATGAGAGCAATATCTACAACAACCATAAAGACCTGAATGACTGGGCTGTAAATATTGGAAAGATAAAGGTAGATACTCCAGGCAGGCGGATCAGTAAATAGGAGCCTTTCGGTTTTATAACAAAAAAAAGAAAAAATGAGAAAAGAAAAAGTATTCCTAAATAAACGAGTAAACATCTTCGTGAGCCAACAGGACTACAATGAACTAAAGCAGGCTCAAGAAAATTCAACATGTCCTAGTATGTCCTTTTATTTAAGAAAGAGACTTTATTCCCAAAAAATAGTAAGCACGATCCGTAACCGTTCTCAAGATGATATCCTTGAAGAGATTTCTAAAATACGAATGACGCTGGAAAGTATAAATGAAAAAACGCAAGAATCAACTACGTCTTCATCTCCGAACCAAATAAAAGATAATAAGCGAGTTCATGAACTTATTGATAAACACATGCAAGAATTTTCCCGTCTTGTGAAAAAATTATTAACATTATGGTTGGAATAATCCACGATGTTCGGGATATAGGAAGAAGAATTCTGTACAATGAACGGAAGGTCCAATTGGGTATTGCAGAGTGCCTACTAGCCTGTAACACGCCCCTGGATGCCGAGGGTTTGACAGTTGATCAGAAACTCTCCTATTTAAAACAAAGGTGCTCATTAAATGCAAATGTAAACGTATCTTGCTTACATGCTATCTTAGGTTTCCATCCGTTTGACAATCGGTTAACAAACCATGAATTCTGTAAAATTGTCAAGCGGTATATGGAGCTTATTGGTTTTGGAGCTCAACCCTTTCTAGTCTACAGACACTACGACACGCACCATCCGCATTTGCATGTGATTTCTCCGAATATTCTTTCGAATGGGAAACAAATCAAGACATACTATTTACAGATGAATTTATCCTATTCCGCGTGTAGGATGATTGAGACTTCCTATGGAATTGTTCCTGCTAATAAAAGCTTCCATCGAGGTCAAGCGACTTATAATTCAATACATATTCCGGTACACAGAGAAGACGCGGTCATAAAAAGCTTAGACCAGATTACTCATTTTTTACAGGATAGGTACAGATTTGCCAATCTTACAGAATGGAACGCCCTGTTACAATGCTACAATATCAGGGCAATACCCCAAGCAGAGAATCACAAAAATCGAACACCGGAAATTCTATATTATCTCCTTGATGAGCGAAAACAAATGGCAAGTATGGGTATTAAATCAAGACTTGTAAATAGCACATCATCCTTATCGAACCTTAAAAAGATTTTCAGGAAAAACGATGCAATAGATTTAACTTCTCTAGCCCGAATCAGGACAATACTCAAACATTTAGAGATTTCCGAAAATTCATCTGAAAAAGAACTGCAACGGAGTCTTCAACAGCAGGGAATAGAACTTATCAAATTAAAAATGAACAGTAAGGAACCTGAAAAAATAGTATTTCTGGATCATATACAACGCTGCGTCATGAGAGAGGAAAAATTAGGTCTTGATTTTTCCGTACAAAAGCTTTTGGAAAACAAAAGAAACAATGAGGAAATTCTACCCTTAGCACGAAAAGAAAAAAAGATCGCAGGCAGGAATATTCTACAGAATTTTTAAAACCATCCGTTCAATGAATAATACAGAAAATGCACAGGCTCTGAAAAAGATAGCCGACATGTGTAGACTGATTGCCATTACGCTACTAATCATTCATATTTATACTATTGGATATCCATATTTTAAAATTTGGGGATATTCCTGGTTATTTATCGATCGGCTTTTGATCGCCATCCAAAAAACAGGTTTGTTGTCTACCTTTCATCTGATCAAGATCTATTCGCTCGTATTTCTAATTCTTTCCATGCTTGGCAATCGAGGAAAAAAAGACAAGAAATTCCAGTTTTCGGGCGCCTTTCCTTATCTGATCTGGGGTATATTCCTTTTTTTTATGAGCTCTTTTGTCTTGTTAATACCGCTCCGACCTTCCATCTGTCTGCTCTTATATATCATGACCTGTATTTCAGGGTTTCTTTTTTTGGTTAAAGGCATGGCCATTCTTGCCAGAATCATCTATCAAAAGCTCCAGGGAGATGATATATTTAACCTTCGCAACCAGACATTTCCCCAACAGGAAGAGTTAATTGAAAATCAATATTCCATCAATCTACCTTTCAGGTACAGGCTTCGAGATGAAATACGAAAGGGATGGATCAATATAACCAACCCTTTCAGAGCTTTGCTAGTTCTGGGGAATCCAGGATCGGGAAAATCTTATTTTGTGATACGTCATGTTATCTCTCAGCATATCCGCAAAGGATTTACCATGCTGGTGTATGACTTTAAATATGACGATCTATCTAAAATTGCTTATTATCATTGGAAGAAATACGGTAAGTCAACCGGAGTAAACACCCAATTTTTTCGAATCGACTTCGATGACCTTGGGAGGACCCATAGATGCAATCCTTTGGAGCCATCGGCCATGAACGATATTACTGATGCAGCGGAATCTGCCCGCACAATTCTTTTGGGTCTAAACAGAGAATGGATCAAGCGACAGGGAGATTTCTTTGTTGAATCCGCTATTAATCTATTAACCGGGGTCATATGGTATCTCAGACGGTATAAAAATGGAGAATACTGTACTCTTCCTCATGTCATCGAGCTAATGCAACAGGATTATGACCGGTTATTTTCCCTCCTTCGAAGTCAGGAAGAAATACAGGTCCTGATCAACCCCTTTGTGAATGCTTATCTCAATAACGTCATGGAACAACTCGAGGGCCAGGTTGCCTCAGCAAAGATCGCCCTTGCCAGATTATCATCACCACAGTTATATTATGTCTTATCAGGAAATGATTTCACCCTGGACATCAATAACCCAAAATCCCCAAAAATTGTCTGCATGGGCAATAATCCACAGAAGATTCTGGTATATGGTGCAGTACTCTCGCTATATGTAAACCGGTTAATAAAACAGGTTAACAAAAAAGGAATGGAAAAATGCAGTCTGATATTCGATGAATTCCCTACCATCTATCTCAACAACATCGATAGTTTGATTGCAACGGCCAGAAGTAACCGAGTTTCCACCTGTTTATGTGTACAGGATATTTCACAACTTCGTAAGGACTATGGACGGGACCAAGCGGATGTAATCATGAATATTGTTGGAAATATCATCAGTGGGCAGGTTTCTGGGGAAACAGCAAAACAGCTCTCTGAGCGTTTTGGGAAAATCATGCAGGACAGGGAAAGTCTCTCCATTAATAGCAATGATACTTCAGTTAGCCTTTCTCAACAACTCGAAATGGCTGTTCCATCTTCTACTATATCAACCCTTTCCTCTGGTGAATTCGTAGGCATGGTTGCTGATGATCCCGAAACTCGAATTCCACTAAAAGTCTTCCATTCACAAATTATTAATGATCATAGGCAGATTGCCAACGAGCAGGAAAGCTACCAAGAGACCCTACTTTTAAGCAAGATCGATGAGAAGACAATACAAAGCATGTATCTTCATATAAAGAAAGAAATCCAGGATATTACCTTTAGCGAAATGGATCGATTATTATCTAATCCCTCCACCAGACATTTGGTAATACCAAAAAAATAAAATTGAGTGATCCCGCAAAAATCTTTTAGTAAAAAAGAGCCCAACATTAACGAAACTATAAACCTTTAATTGTCCTGAAGGAAACCTTGGTTTGATTATTTTCATATACATTTCTTTCTTATTCTATTAAACTGGTATTAAAAAAAAATGGTAGGTTCAGACGACACAAAGGGAAGAGTTGAAGTTTCCTTCCTGCTGGTGGTCAGTCACCCAACACCCTTATTATCCAAAACTTATCTTCCAGTTCTAATTAACCGATCTGGGAATAGTTTCTCTAGCTTGATTTTCCTAAAAATGCAGGTTGAAAAGCTTTAAACAAGTGTATAATATTAAAATTGTCAATAACGATCGATTTATTCTTATATTGTATAATCTTGGATTCACGATTCCATATATGAGATTAAAACACTCTTGTTTACAACTGATCTGTTTCTCTTCAATGATGGTATAATCAATTCCTTTTTCTCTTTTAAAATCTTAAAAGAAAACTTCGAAATCATCATTGATTTATAGGAAAAGATGTAAAATCCTTTCATAGCGCGTGATCAACAAATGGGATATGCTTTAAACAAGTTAGTTGGCAGCGTGGATCAAAGCTGTCCAAAGCAAGCAATTTATCTTTTCCATGGAGTTACTTTTGCACCTGAGCTGGTGATTATTAGTGATGATTAAATACTCATATTTTTTGTATATTGAGAACGTAATGCTCCTTTAAACAAGCTAAAAACCTACAAAAAAGATTTTATGAGATTTTTTAAGATAGCCTTTTTTCTTCCTTTTATTTTTGTTCAAACTATGGTATATGGACAGCAACTTGTTGACTCCACAATTACCTCGGATAGTGTCTTAATAAATCAGCATCAAAAGGGAATACGAAGGATTATTGAACAACAGAAAGAGGATTCTTTAAAAAGGGGTGTTCTGGAGACTCAACTGCTTAATATACAAATTAGCGACCGTAAGGAAAAAGAGAAACTACAAAGTGAAATTAGATTCTTAAGAAGCAGGGATTCTATTTTATTTAATCGAAAAAAGCAAAAAATAGACTCTCTTAGACAATTAAATGCCGGTGTGCCAGTGGCTCCCTTTCAAGATACATTATTTGTAATCTATAACCAGGTCGGATCTTATTCAAAGAAGGAACGAGCAAGCGCTATTGAGTCTCGGGTCAAACTTTTAGCAGATCAACCTGGATTCCAGACGGATTCACTAAAAGCCTTAGAGAATGAAGAGGAGTGGATCATTTTTTGGCAGGATCACATGGTTGTAAGTATCAATGATCTAGATGCTATGTGGGCAAATACAACAAAAGAAGAGTTGGCACAAAAATATTCTAAGGCTATCATGCAGGGAATAGAAAAATATCGGAAAGAAACGAGTCTGCAGAGATATATTACTGGAATATTATTATCCTGTTTGATTATAATGGTCGTCATTTTGATTATTTACGTGATTCGTCGAAGTAACAGATGGATAAAGCTTAAGATTCGTAGTTCGAATAAGAAATATTTGACCGGACTAAGAATCAAGGAGGTGGTACTGGTGTCCCCTCAAAAGCAAAGAAAGTTTATTTGGTTTATCCTTGATTTCTTTCAATGGGTCCTGTTTTTTACCTCTATTTATCTGGCATTACCCATTATTTTGAACCAATTTCCTGGAACTGAAGGCTATGCCAATATGCTGTTTGGTTATTTTATAAATCCATTAAAAAATATCGCAAGCGCTGTCCTCGATTATCTCCCAGATCTGGCAACTATAATTGTTATTACATTTGTTTTTAAATATTTTTTGAGGGCACTTAAATATGTTGCTCAAGAAATTGAAGTCGGGAATATCCAAATCAATGGATTTTATAAGGAATGGGCAAAGCCAACTTATGAGATAGCCAGAGCCTTATTGATGATGTTTTTATTAATTGTGATTTTCCCTTATTTCCCTGGATCTGATTCGCCAATATTCAAAGGTGTTTCGGTTTTCCTTGGAGTTATAGTCACATTTAGTTCAGCCGGAGCACTAGGAAATATTGTTTCGGGTTTGATGATTACTTATATGCGATCTTTTGCTATTGGAGACCGTATCAAGATCGGAGAGGTTTCAGGTGATATTGTTGAAAAATCCCTCTTAGCTACCAAGGTAAGAACTGTAAAGAACGAGATCATTTCAATTCCCAATTCCCAGATTATGAATAGTCATACCATCAATTATAGCGTCGAGAATGAGGAATTTCCATTGATTATCCATACTGATATCACCTTAGCTTATGAAATTGCATGGCAGCGAGTTCACGAACTTGCCATCAATGCCTGTCGCAGGACTGAACTTCTGGATATGACGTTGTCTCCTTTTGTATTACAGTCGAGTCTTGAAGACTTCTATGTTCGCTATCAAATAAATGCCTATACCAAGTTTCCTCACAAGCAATCCCTTATTTATTCAGAGTTACATAAAAATATACTAGAGGTTTTTCATCAGGCAGGAATAGAGCTACTATCTCCTAGCTTTACAGCGGTGCGGGACGGAAGTACGTTAGACATGCCAGAAACTAATCGTCCGGAAAAGGGATCCATCAATCCTATACGCGTAGATTTAGGTAAAAACAACGAGAGTTGACCATGAGAAAATTTCTCCCATATCTATTAACAGTAGTAATACCTACTGCTGGCTTGAGGAAAGATTAACATTGTTTTTACACTAACCCAAACGAGCACACTAAATTTCTATAAGATAAAATATTGAGTTAGAGAGAATCATAAATAGTCTCCGCTACTGCCAGCAACAGGGAGGCAGAAATACGTTCTTTAAAGTTAGGCTCGATGTATTCAAACCTGATTTCTCCTTCTTTATTAAGAATAAATACCGACGGAACCGGTAGAAGTAAGTCTTTGTTCATTCCGCCAGTACTTTCAGGTAAAAATTTATGATAAACCTGAGGTGCCTTGTACGCAATTCCCATGGATTTTGCCAGCTCTAAATTTGCATCTGACAACAATTCATATCTCAACTTTTGTTTATCTATACTTGATTTAAGATTTTCAGGTTTATCTGTGCTGATGGCCACTAGCTGATACCCGGTAGTTTTCAATTGGGATTCAATCTCCTGAAGACCGGATAATTGGTGATTACAATAAGGACACCAACCGCCACGATAAAAAACTAAAATGGTAGGCTTGTCTGAGAATAATTCTTTCAATTTGATATTTTTATTATTTAGGTCAGACAAAGTTATATCATCAATTTTTTCGCCAATTAAAAGTGGACTAATATCTTCTGCATTTTCAGGATATGTTTGATTGGGAATGCCTATTTGCGCTTTAGTAAAAAATATCCCATGTAATACCAAAAGAAGGAGGAAGATACGTTTCATTTTAATAATACTATATTTAGTTAGCGTATAGAATATTGGCAGAAAATGTTTTTCTGCCAATAAAATTGACCTGTTATTGTAAAGTAATTTTAAGTACTTGCTCTTTGGCTGGTACAGGAAATTCATTTTCAACCACTTCTATAGATTTATCTTGAGCGATTGGAGTTCCACCGAATAGTGCCTGGGCATTACCTGCGCCAGGGAATTGATCAATGGCTGTACCATTATCATAGAGCTCTGTCTTGGAGGTTAAATCTCCTTTTGACCCAAACATAAGTGGCTCACTGTTAGCGTAAAACCAATCATTTGAATAACCAAACATGGTTACGAAGGCTACTTTATCTCCTGGTTGTCCTTGGATTATACTCATCTCTTTCGCTCCGGGTCCAATAGGTGCATTTCCCAATACATATACATTTTTTACGGTGCTGGTGGCCATTAACGAAGTTTTTAGCTGGGAGAAGTCACCCGTTTGGGCTACAGCTTTAAGACCGTTACCCATATCTGTGTCCCCCATCTTGAAAATTGGGTTTTGCTCACCACTGTATACCACGACCACAACTGGTGAGATTCCTGTGATAATACCTGTGTTGGTTTCAGTTTTCATCGCTGCTGGCTCATTGTTTCCTGTTTCGGCTAACGCTGTTACCTCTGGATTGCTCATTTCACCTGCCGCATAAAATGGAGATGTATTTAACAATTCACCGCCCAAGGTATTAGACACAGCCCATACGCCTGGTGATAGGGGAGTCTCATTATCACTACCCCCAGATGTGTTCTGGATGGTCAATGTAAATTCTGATTTATCTTCTTGGTAGGATAAATTCAAATGAACAAGAGAGGAAGCATCAATACCAGGGACTTCGCTGATTGATTTGGACTCCGAATCTCCAGTGGTATTTTGTTTGGTTCCATTGTCCCATAATTTAATCTGGGAGGATACATTTCCGGTAATCGGGGATCCATCATCATTATACAATTTCAACCCTGGATTTTCGGGTGCAAAAAACCAATCTTTTGATGCTCCATACATTGTAGCAAAAGCAAATCGCTGTCCTTTTGCTGCGTTAAATTTAATGGAAACAGATTGTCCGGGAAAAACAACAGGAGGATTTCCTTGACCTTTGAAAGTCCCACTCTGAACAAAATCTTTTACTTGGACAACATTTTCTACTGTAAAAGTTCCGTCTTGTTGTTGAGACATATCGTCATCATTACTACAACTAATTGCCAACGTAGCTGCTGTTACAGCCATTAAAGGCTTCAAAAAAACATTTTTCATTTTATAAAATTTAATAATCCAGTACTATTTCAGGTTCTCTCAATAGGTGCTCCAGGCAGGCCTTTCCAAGATTAATCTTTTTGATTTAATTCTTACCGGCTATAAACATGATAGCTGCGCCTAATTTGAGGAATTTTCCATGCAACCGTTCTATAGGTTACACCATTATAGTCGCTGTTAGTAGACGATCCTGACAATTAAGATTGATTATTTTTAATTTTATTTTTGATAAAACGTTTTAACCCGTTGATGTTCAATGGGTTTTCGTGTGTATTTTCCGCCTTCTTATTGATAAAATTCTTTAAATTAGAATGAATCAATAGTACCTTTCGATAGTATATGCTGCACCATTTACATAAAAATAAATGGGCTTTTAGTCGAATTTTTTGCAGGGGACTGATTGTGCCTTGCAATTCTTTTTCAATCTCACATGTTGCATCGCGACAATTCATAATAAAGAATTGAATAATTTTTGTTGCGGTTCTATTCATGCTTATTTTTTATTTTCTTCTAGGCATTCTCTCAATTGCAAACGACTGCGCTGAAGCATCTTCCAGTAATTGGTCTTAGAGATATTCATTTCCTGACAGATATCTTGAGATTTTTTTTCTTGGAGGTAGGTAAGTTTGACCAAGATCAACCAACGAGCAGGTAATTTTTCCATACAGCGATCTAAATACTCCTCAAATGTTTCGTTTTCCATTTGTTCATAAAAAGTCCAATCAAGCAAAACACCCTCATGATCTCTCCAAAAGTTGTCATGATCAAAAAATGAGTCTAAATCTACTTGTATGCCCTTTTTATATTTCTGTCGATACCAATCTGAGACCTTGTTATGAAGAATGCTCATTAACCAAGTGAGTGGCGTGCTGTTACCTTGGAAAGTCGTGCGTTTTTCATGTGCTATCAAAAAAACATCTTGTACAATGTCTTGTGCATCTGATGGGTTGTTTAGCAGATAGGAAGCTCTATTGTAGAGTTTTTGTGCATATAACTCGATCCATTGATCAATTTGTTCGATTTTTCTATCCAAAACGCATTTTTGTTTCAATAAAATTAAACAATTTTAGTTAGTAGTATCTAAGGATTGAGAAAATTAATTTTCCCTATTCAAAACTTTCCTCGATGAAACAAAATGGGGTACAATGTAGCAATACAAAACCAACCTACTGAAAAGATTCAAATCAAAAGGTTTCCTGCTTCCCACTTAGCTCTTGTAGATACAATAGAATATTTATGATTTCGATGAATCGTCGCATTTTTTAATACTGAAAAACTAAGTTCATCTGATTAAAATTCTAAATTGTGTCCTTGTATATGGTAAAGGCAATGGTTTATTACAGCTTGCATTTACTTTACTACTCTAGCTGAAATGTTTTTTTATTCCACTAGGAGTTTTTTAACAAATATTCATGGAAATAAGACATTTATAAAAAAATTCCCTAGTGTCCGGTAAAGAACAAAAGCCCTTTGTTGAGATAAAGAGGTTCCAAGTCTTTAGGAAACAAAAGGTCAAAGCAGATAAACAAGGTCCTTAAAGAGGATGATAACCGAATTTTATCAAAGATAAAAAGATAAAAGGTTACCAAAAAATATCCATTTAGAATTAATGTCCTTACCCATCAGCATTTTGCATTCTTCATTCCTTAAAATTTAAAAAGTTCAATTCGGCAGCATCACGGTTTGGAAAGCATTCCAGGTGAGCTACTGATACATGATTGATAATGGATTCTAGAATACTAACCATTTGAGAAAACAGGAGCTATCCCACCGAATAGCAGAATTGCTTGGAAGAACTGCAACTAAAGCTTCGCTTCTCACCTTCCAATTAAAGTTGTTTTTGAGACCTTGTTGTAATCGTGCTATTCCTGCCAGTGGAACTTTCTTATTTTATAGCAGTGCGCTTTACCACTCCATGGAGTTCTATAAATAAAAATTTCTCCAGTAGAAAAAACCCGTATTGTCGGATTATCATCATTCAAAAACTCAGCTCCTTTTATGTGAGAAGCCATAACCTACTGCGTACTTTTCTTTCCTAAGAAGATAAAACAGGTAAATAGGAAAGGAATGGGAAAATGCAGTTTGATATTTGATGAATTCCCCACCCTTTATCTCAACGACATCGATAGTTTAATTGCAACAGCCAGAAGTAACCGAGTGTCCACTTGATTATATGTTCAAGATATTTCTCAGCTTCAGAAGGACTATGGACGGGACCAAGAGGATGTGATCATGAATATCCTAGGAAATATCATAAATGGGCAGGTTTCTGAAGAAACAGCAAAACAACTTTTTGAACGATTTGGAAAAATCATGCAGGATATGGAAAGCCTCTCAATAAACAGCAGCGATACTTCAGTCAGTCTTTCTCAGCAATTCGAAATGGCGATCCCTCTTCCACCACATCGACCCTTTCCTTTGGCGAATTTGTGGGTATGGTTGCCATGATCCACAAACGCCCCGCTCTTTGAAAGCTTTTCACGCTCAGATTATCAATGATCATAACAAAATTTCCCAAGAGAAGTAAATTATCAGGAGACAAAAATTTTAAGCAAAATCGAAGAAAAAACCATCCAAAATATATTTCTGCAGATCAAGAAAGAAATTGAGGACATCACCTTCAGCGAAATGGATCGATTATTATCTAATCCTTCCACCAGACATTTGGTAATACCCAAAAAATAGCTGAAGATTGAGTGTAGTTATAAAACTTAAACACTTAAGACAAGAAATGAGCAATTGATTAGTGTCCATTATCTGATACTTTTCTCAATATTCTTCATTAATACCATTTATGACCTTTTATTCTTGTGATTTTGCATATTCAAACTATTGATATTTTCAGACAAAAAGGAAAGGGAAGGACCTTTCCAAATAATCTCAGATTAGCGTCAATTCTATCAATTGTTGCATGGACATTTAATACTGACAATCAACACACTGACCACTAATGTAACATCCAGAGCACGCTATTACTCAATGATAAAATGGGTTTTATGGATCTGTTACGCGTCGTTGAGGGCATCGCCGCAAAAATGCAGTCCAAAGAATTACAGGACATGAAGATGAACCAATTGATCTCCCAGACAGTTATCAATACTAAATCTATTACGGTAGAACATTCCCTGACCGAGGCAGGGAAGATGGTGCAAACGCTCCTTAACTAACTGGCTGGCTAGGGAAAAGCATATCGGGGATGCCCTTTATCAAAAATAATAACTTTCAAAAATCGAATTAAATGCGAAGTTCTCATTTAATTCGGTTTTTATTTATAAATTTCACTAATCATAACAACACGTTTAATTGGCCGTACAAAAATCCATATCTCGAAATTGGGCACCCAATATTGATCTGCAAATGTTCCGCGAGGGACAGCTTGCCGGACGAGATGACCTGTTGTTTCATGAACTGCATGGCAAGCGAAAGATCGACAAGCCACATACTCACGATTTTTTTACAATCATTCTCTTTGAGCGTGCTTCAGGAATACATAATATAGATTCTATTGACTATCCCGCAGGAAACCAGGAGGTACATGTGCTGTTCCCGGGACAACTGCATAAATGGGATATTAAAGAAGGTACAGTCGGTTACCAACTGATGGCCGAAAGAGCGTTCTTTGAACAGTTTGCTCCATTTTTTCGTTTTTCCTTTACCAATTATCAGAACCATCCGGTAATTAAATTGACTGACCAGGCGTTTGCTTTGTTCATGCAAGAGCTTGACGGAATCAAGAATGAATTGAGCACCGACGACCCTTTGGTACAACTGATCTATGCAAGAACAGCAGTTATTGCTGCCATTGTGAGCAAAGCGGCAGAACATCTTTTTACCGAATTTAAAGTCTATCAATCCAACCCTAAGCTGGCACGGTATAATACGTTAATAGACGAATTTTACAGAGAAAAACATACCGTTTCCTTTTATGCTGAAAAATTGAACATTACCGCCAATTATCTTAATATCATCTGCAAAAAACATTTAAAAGTACCAGCCACTCAGTTGATCCATCAGCGTTTAAGTACCGAAGCTAAAAGACTATTGCAGAAGGGAAACCTAACGGTCAAAGAAATTACTTTTGAACTGGGATTTGCCGATCAATCCTATTTTGCCCATTTCTTTAAAATGCAAACCGGAATGACCCCAACTGAATTTCGAGAAAAACTGTAAACAATTGGTTTTCCGTTGGCCCCTTTTTTCAAAAGTGATAAATTTTGCTAATAGATTCCCTTTTTACAACACCCTAATCCACTTCATATAACGTATTTTGTAATAGTTGAAATAAAGAATATAAGTATGAACGATATATCACGTAAGGACTTTTTGAAAAATTCAGCCTTAGGGCTTGCCGGGTTAACATTTGTACCAAGCCTGCTATATGCAGCTTCAGATGAACCGAGGAAAAAAGAAAATAAGCCTTTCCAAACGCCAATTAACAAAAGCAATTATACCTTAAAAAATGTTCGGTTAGAAACGGGTTTTGAATATGAAAAGGATGAAGTAATCAGAACTAAAACCGAACTTTTTACGGTAGAAATTGCCGACGGTAAAATCAAAAAAATAGATAAAAATCAACCCAATGCAAATGTTCTAGATGCAAAAGGTCTGTTGATGCTCCCTTCGTTTAAGGACATGCACATCCACTTGGATAAAACCCTGTACGCCGATAAATGGAGGGCAGTACGTCGTGCCGGTGGTATAAAAGGGATGATTGCCCTAGAACAAAAGGTACTGCCTGAGATGTTGAAAACATCAACCTATAAAGCAGAAAAATTAATTGAATTATTGCAATCCTACGGAAGCGGGTACGCCCGTAGTCACGTGAATATTGAACCGACTTCTAAATTAGATTCTTTAAAGAATTTAGAGATAGCTTTGGCAAACAAAAAAGCCAGTTTCGGTGCCGAACTGGTGGCTTTTCCGCAACATGGATTGTATTACACCGATTCCCTTCCTTATATGAAAGAAGCTGCGAAAATGAATATTGATTTTATCGGCGGTCTAGATCCCACAAATGTGGACGGCTCCATCGAACGGACAATGGATACCACCGTACAACTGGCTTTAGATCATAACAAGGGAATTGATATCCACCTGCACGAATCAGGGAAATCGGGTATTGATACGATTGAATACCTGATAGCTAAAGTGAACGAAAATCCTGTTCTTAAAGGAAAAACCTTTGTCAGCCATGCCTTTGCGCTGGGCACATTGGATAAGGTCCAGCAGGATTCCATAGCAGAACAATTGGCAAATGCCGGGGTCGGCATTGTTTCAACCATTCCTTTTGGCGGTTTGGTGATGCCGATTCCCATACTTTTAAAGCAGGGGGTAAACGTAATGACGGGCAATGACAGTATTGTCGATTATTGGAGTACCATGGGAAGCGGAAGTGTTTTACAAAAAGCCAATCTGGCAGCTCAATTATATGGAAAGGTTACCGAATTGGGGCTGTCCCGAATGTTAAAATTGGCAACCGCTGGGCCTATACCTCTGGATGACAAAGGGAATCAGCAATGGCCGAAAACAGGCGATGATGCCGATATGGTACTAATTGATGCAAGCTGTTCGGCTGAAGCCGTTTCAAGAATGTCGCCCGTACGGTCGTTGATCCATAAAGGAAACATTGTTTATTAAATAGAGGCTTATGAAAATTTTATTTTTAGCGCTGGCAATGCTCGTGACAGCATCTTCATGCCACTCGACCCCAGCAGTGGATTCAAAAACTCAAACCATGAACAATCAGGGTATTTTAACCGCGATCAATAAGAAAGATATATCCGCTGTAGAAAAAGCACTTAAAGACGGTATAAGTGTAAATACTGCCGACAACAGCAGGCGTTCGTTATTGCTCATTGCAACCAACAATAAAGATGTTGAAATGATAAAACTACTGGTGAAGCACGGTGCAGATGTCAATCAGCAGGCAGATAATCTGGACACCCCCTTTTTGTTTGCGGGTGCCAGTGGACAAACGGAAATAGTACAGCTGTTTTTGGATAACGGAGCTAGGTTTGACATCTTTAATCGTTATAACGGCTCGGCACTTATTCCTGCCTGCGAACGCGGACACGTAGAAACCGTAAGATTACTGGCAAATACCAAAAATTACCCTGTAGATCATGTGAATCGCTTGGGATGGACGGGATTAATGGAAGCCATTGTCTTGGGCGATGGTAGCAAAAAGTATCAGGAAATTGTTCAGATTCTTAAAGATGCCGGTGCCAGAATGGATATTCCCGATAATGAGGGTATAACACCATTACAACATGCCGAGAAAAGAGGTTTTAAAGAAATAGCTGCGATTATTAGATCGTAAAAAAAGGAAGTAAACATCAGGCAAGAAAATAAAAATTGCTTAATGTGGTCATCAATTATTGTAATATGGATATCCAAATTACCACATCCTCTGAGCAGGAGAATAAAAAATATTAAGCAGGGGCATTGTCGATTTTAATAGGCATTCCGTACCTGATCTGGAGTCCAACGAGGCAAAAATCCGTTTTTTTGTACTTAAAAAAAAGATAAGGGTGTTGTAATGGGAGGAATTCGGGCTATCTGTTACTGGGTACTTTAGAAAACAGACCCAAAAGACATGGCACCTATTATCTGACTAAAGTATTGAAGAACTGATGGCCATGTTGAGCAAAGGTTCCTTACCCTATTGTAAGATAGAAATACAAAGTAAGTGTACTTGAAAGCTACAAAAATATTTACTATCCTCAAATCCTAAAGAATTATATTATGCAAACGAGCAATTCACAACATACAAACAATCAATACACCTTAAAAAATGTGCGATTGGAAACCGGTTTTTTCAAAGAAGAATCCGGTATTACCGCTACACAGACGGAACTATTCTGTGTTAAAATAAAGGACGGAAAAATTGTACAGATAGCTGACAACGATCCAAAACTGACTGATGCCATTGATGTTAAAGGCTTACTCATGCTGCCTTCCTTTAAGGATATGCACGTGCATCTTGACAAAACGCTGTATGGGTTGCCCTGGCAGGCATTGTCACCTAAACGGAGAACCGTTGTCGATATGATTGCCTACGAGCAAGAAATTATTCCTGAACTTTTAAAAACCTCGACCGAAAGAGCGGGAAAACTGATCGACCTGCTACAGAATTACGGAACCACCTTTGCCCGTACACATTTCAATGTGGATACGACCTCAGGATTACGTTCTTTGGAAAATCTGCAAAAAGCATTAGAAAACAAAAAAGATGTATTTAACGCAGAATTGGTAGCTTTCCCGCAGCACGGATTGTATTATACCGATTCAGCTCCTTTAATGAAAGAAGCCGCACAGTTAGACAGTGTAGCTTTTATTGGCGGACTGGATCCTTTCAGCATTGACAAGAATATCGAAAAAGCTTTGGATTTCACCATACAGCTTGCCCTGGACAATAATAAAGGAATCGACATTCATTTGCACGACAGTGGCAAAGAAGGTATGCTTACGATTGAGTACCTTATAGCGAAAGCTATCGAAAATCCAGAATTACAAGGCAAGACCTATGTAAGCCATGCTTTTGCATTGGCAAACCTTTCACCAGAAGAAGCACAGCAAATTTCGGAGAAATTAGCAGCAGCTAAAGTGGGGATCGTGTCCGCCATCCCTTTCCGTAATAAGATGGCAATGCCAATTCCCACGCTGGTAAAACACGGTATAGAAGTGTTGGTAGGAAATGATAATGTACAGGACTATTGGAGCACTTTCGGAACGGGAAATATGCTGCAAAAGGCTAATCTGATTGCTGACCTATACGGTTGGGATACCGAATTTGATCTTTCCAGAACCCTGAGGTTTGTTACAAAAAATATGCTTCCATTGGACGACAATGGTGTTAGACAATGGCCAAAAGCCGGCGATGATGCTGATATAGTACTGGTAAGCGCAACCTGTTCCGCCGAAGCTGTATCCAGAATATCACCGGTACGTATGCTGATCAATAAAGGAAATATTCTGTATCAATAGTGAGTGGGGAATATTTTTCCGGCTAAGTCACTTCCTGATTGATAAGATGGCAGTTACTATTACCGAAACATAAAAAAACGGATAGCTTTTTAAACAAATTGAATAATGGGAGATATTACGACTAACGAACATGAGGCTAATCTGACATATACGTAAATCAAAAATACCATTCATGTTGCTGATAAAAGTGATATCAAATCAGCTTTGAAAGCCACAAGAGGTGATGTAAAGAAAAATTGGAAAATTATTTCTGGGACTTTCTTATGCTTTTCCCGGCTATCTTTTGTGGATTTTTAGCCCAATGGCAATTAGAAAACACTTGGATAAAGGGCATCAAAAAGATAGTCGATATGTGTAGATTGATTGCCATAACGCTATTAATCATCCACATTTATACTATTGAATATAAATACCTTAAAACTTAAGGATATTCATGATTATTGACCAAGCTTCTTCATCCTCATATTTCAGCACTAACTCCTTAAGTTGGCCCCGCAGATCATTCAAGACTAGCATATTCTGGATCTTTGATTATGTTTCTCAGCTCGTTAGGACCATTCTTCAGATCATATAATTCCCAGTTATTCTGCTTATTATAGAAACGAACAAGTTTATAGCGTTCAGTACGAATACCAAAATGGGGATGTTCATGATGAGGTTGAGGAAATTCATAATAATGATAATAACCAGCTTCTCGCCATGGAAAACTGTCTTTTTTATCTACTAATAGGGGGAGAAAAGAAGATCCTTGGATATCGTTTGGAATACTTGATCCTGCCAAATCCAGAAGTGTCGGTGCCCAATCAATATTTAGCACAAGATTTTGAAATGTTGAACCCGGTTCAACCAGACCTGGATATCGCATAACAAAAGGAGTTTTCAAAGATTCTTCATAAATAAATCTTTTATCAAACCAACCATGTTCTCCGAGATAAAATTCTTGATCAGAGGCATATATCACCACTGTATTCTCTGTTAGTTCTTTCTGGTCTAAGTAATCCAATAATTCACCAATGTTACGGTCTAAGGATTTTGCAGTAGAGAGATAGTCTTTCAAATATCGTTGAAATTTCCATTCAACCAGATCCTTGCCTTCCAATTTCTTTTCAGTGAATTCTTTAGACATTTTCCCATAATAATCCGATAATGCTTTATTCTGTTCTTAGGTATACCGACCTTTCACATATTCATCTAACGATTTAAGCTGATCTGCAGTGGGTTCATTTCCTGCGTACCATCTCTGGATAAGCTGTTGCTTAATTTGCGGACTTTGTTCTTCATCAGGTAGAAAAACTTGATCTACTTTGAGATCTGATTTTAATTGCACGGTTTTATCAATTGTCATATCCTGATCTCTTGCGGCTTCCCTTCCTTTATTTCACCTATATAGGAACTATTCAATTAATAATTACTTCCAAAAAGACAGGTTTTTTATAATTTTCCAAAATTTATTATCTGTATTGTCTTCTTTTATCAATACTCCCATAAAACAGAGAAAAACAATTAATGACTCTGATAAATCTGTTCGTTAATTTAATTGATATAGGAAATCGAGCCCTTTTTGATTTTTTCTTAACTTTAGACTGCCCATAAGTATAGAGAGCAATGTAGAACACAGCCCAATAAATGATTCTATAATAATATGTCATATCATGCAATAGAAAACTTAGTTGAAAGCGCAGTCCAATTAATTGAGATTACCAGACTTCCTATTACCAAAAAACGTAAAATAGTTTATAATCTTTACCAATTTCAAAACAAATTCGATACAAGCTACACAATACTACGTTGTTTTCATTTCTTGCAAAGCATTGATTTTGTCAAAAAACTTCCTATCGAAGAGCATCCCGATTTTGAAAAGCACCCTGAATATTTTGAAAATCTAGAACAATCGGGTTGGATAAAAACAGATATAGGTTTAGATCAGGATAGTGAGCTGGTCTATCAGGATTCAGGATTTATACTTGCAGAGTACGGGTCTCGACTTTGGCACCGTTTGGTAAAATCGGGCAAGTGGGTCAATGCTAGTGAAGAGAAAGTGGATCTACCAATGGTCACCTTAATCGCTGATATGATAGAACTGGCTCAACAGCACGACAACAGGTTACTAATGCAAGATTTTTATCTTGCATCTTTAAATGCTTTTTTAGAAGGTGATCTAGGAATAACAGATGGATTGCCTGAGGAATTTGAAGACTGGCTTAACGATGCCGAACTCTTGCGTTTACGGGAATTTGTGGTACAAAACGATTTACCAAAAATAAAGAAAAAAGATACTGATTTTGAGGTGCACGCACTATCGTCCTTACTATATGTAGAAGTAACGCCTCTTAGACAAGCACAAATTAGGTTCTTAATGGATATAAAAAATCCGACTGATAAAATATATAATACATACCTGAAATCTCAAAAATCATTAGATGAGTTACCCTTAAAGGTAGAGGCGCTCTTAGAGATGGCCAAGAAAGAGATGATAGCTACAGGAGGATGGTATTTTTTATCAGAAGAGCTTGAAAATTCTGCAAAGACGTATAAGTGGCTATGGGTTAAAAATGTGAAATCAAGAAAATATAACAATAAAATTTTTACCGAAATTATCTTAGAAATTGAATTGAGCTCAGTCTTAGTAAAGCAGTACGTCCAACATGGCATGATAATGAAGTGGCAAGACAGACAGCTGAATAATAATAAAGATGACTGTCACTTTGAGATCAATGCTTTCGAACTGATCAATAATGAGGCTTTCAAGAAAAATCTTAATTTCCTTGGGCTTTGGGTACTGCCTATTAAGTCTAAAAAGGATTTACTACTAAAAAAGTCTTTCCAACAATTCCTTAATCACCTAACCAAATTAGACATCTGCTACTTAGATAAAATTGATGCAGAATTCCCGGACCCTTACTTGTTAAGGCCTTACACTTCATACATTGATATCTTTGAATCTGATCGAGGCATGTCTGATTTTCTCTTAATTTCCAATCTTTATTCAATCTCTTTGCTATTTATATACAAATCCGTGGAAGAAGGAAAAATAGATCAAGCACTTGAAATTAATAACCTATTAGAACAGCGTCTTACAGATCGTTTCAGGAATCATATCCAATGGTATGGATCTGATTACACACCTTATATACAAGCCATCAAAAAAGGGAAGAAACCAGCCCTACCAAATTTCTATAAAAGAGTTCATTAATCGAATTTAACTATTAGAAAACTGTTCTAGTAACAATCCCAATTAAATGTGGATGAATACTTTTTTCAATATTCTCATGTAGCCTGAAATTAATGGGCACAAAATAATCACACAGTATCGTCAATTTTTAAAGAATAAGAGCTTTACCTTTAACATTTACTTTAACTGAGCGTGGGAATCAATTAATTAATGTTGTTAATGTACCGCAGACAATTATTGAAATTTACTTTGAATTGATTTATGTAAAGGTAATTCTATCAATAACAAGATAAAACCAGCATATAAAAGAATAGTTAATATAACAGGCTACACCAACTTAGCAGGTATAATAGCTTCTTAACACTTGGGTACTTATGGCAAGTAATCCATTCAAAGAGTCGATAGTAAGAAAAGATGCAGTGATTTTACAACTGCAAAACCAGTTTAAACTCTCAAAAGAGAAAATTAAAATCAATTCTGTTAGTTATAAGTGTCGCTGGAAATGAGAGAAGTTCAACGCACAATAAAAATTAAACGATTGTATCGACATTTAAATAAGGAGCAATATTTTTTTTAGAATTGAAGGAACAAATCGAATACCAATAAGATCAGAAAAAGCGAATTTTGAAATTCCGCAGAATTAATCTATTATTGTATTTTAATTTATACCAATTCTAAATAAAGGTGATTAAAATGCACTGTAAATGGAACAATCGGAAGAAAAAATGCCTTAAGGGGGCAATTTTTACTTTATTGTTTTTGAGTTGTGCTGAATCGATAGCACAATCTAAAGTCGATACCACTGTAGTTGATACCCTTAAACCAATCAAGGTCGAAGAAGTTCGTGTTGAGGGTAAGACTAAAATCAGAAAGGTGAAAGAGCAAGCATTTAGTGTGAATGTTATTGATGCGAAGCAATTGTATAATTCTTCCATTGATTTAAATCAGGCATTGAACAGATCAACCGGAGTTCGTGTCCGGGAAGATGGGGGAATGGGTTCTAATTTTAGTTTTTCGCTAAATGGTTTTAGTGGGAAACAAGTAAAGTTTTTCCTCGATGGGCTTCCAATGGATAATTTTGGTTCATCCTTGACTTTAAATAATCTACCGGCAACAATGGCCGAACGTGTTGAAATCTATAAAGGTGTTCTTCCGGTAAGTTTAGGTGCCGATGCCTTAGGAGGAGCAGTCAACATTGTTACTCGTGCGAACGCAAATTACCTGGATGTATCCTACGGCTATGGTTCATTCAACACACACAAAGCTGGGATTAATGGTGCATTTACAGACAGGAAAACAGGTTTTACAATTCGTACAAATGCCTTTTACAACTATTCAGATAACAATTATAAAGTAAATGTGAGACCAATAGACTGGCAAACGCTTCAAGATGGACCAGAACAGGAGGTTGAACGCTTTCACGATAGTTATCGTTCTATTGGAGCACAAATAGATGTTGGGATCTCAGGTAAATCCTACGCGGATCATCTTCTCTTTGGTGCCATATTGGCCGGTAATAATAAAGATATCCAGACCGGAGTAACTATGGAACAAGTTTTTGGTGCCAGAACCTCTAGCAGCAATTCTGTTATCCCAACTATAAAATATAAAAAGTCTGATCTGTTCCTTGAAGGGCTGGATTTTACGATGTATGGTGCGTATAATATAACAAACAATCATTTTATCGATACTACTAGATTACGGTTTAACTGGTTGCAACAGACCATTCCATCCTCTTCGGCCGAGAGCTCTCGTTCACAACTTAAAAACAGGGACAAAGAGGCCCTTGCTTCTGCCAATCTAGCCTATTCGCTAAATGATAATCAGGCCTTTTCAGTAAATTATGTATTAACGGACTTTCAACGAAAATCAAGCGACGTGGAGAACCCGGATAACATCACCTTTTTGATGCCCCAAGGCCTTCGGAAACAGAATTTGGGGATAGCTTGGCAAACTACTTACACACGATTTACCTCGACTCTTTTCAGTAAACTGTATAATCTGAATGCAAAATCCTTTGAAGATGTTTCAACCAATACTGTCCCACAATACGAACAGACTGAATTGAATAGGACGCATGTAGGATATGGAGCCGCGGCGGCATATTTCATCATGCCAAACCTTCAAACGAAAGCTTCTTACGAGCATACCTACCGCCTACCAGAGGCAACGGAACTGTTAGGTGATGGTTTGTATGTTCGTCGTAATTCCAATCTTAAACCAGAAAAAAGCGATAACATAAATTTAGGAGTACTTTATACAGTTCTGTCTGAGGGCGTGCATCGACTGAACCTAGAAGGGAACTTTATATTACGCAATGCAAAGGATTACATTCGTCAAGATCAACAGCAGGTACAACCTGTTGATCGACAATATATCAATGTTGGTGATGTTAGGACAACAGGTGGAGAGGCAGAAATTCGTTATAGTTGGAATAATAGATTGTTTGCAAGTGTAAATGCTACATTTCAGGATATTATAGACCGTACTGAATTCCTTATTAGCGAGAATCTAACGGGAACCACACGTAGTCCAAATCTAAATTATGGTTTCCGCCTACCAAATATGCCATATCTTTTTGGGAATTTTAATTTGGGTACTAAAATACCAAAAGTAGGTAGTGAGACCGATGTAATCAGCATAAATTACAGTCTTGGTTATGTAGAGAAATATTATTTTACACCTAATCAAATCGGTAGCAACAATCAGGATATAATCCCCCGGCAGATATCACATGATGTTTTCGCCGACTATTCATTGAAAAATCGGAAATATATTATTGCGGTAGAATGTAAAAATTTGACTAATAGCAGGTTATATGACAATTACCTATTACAGAAGCCAGGACGTTCTTTTTTCGTCAAACTTCGATATTTTATAACACAATAGATTTAACACATTTAAACAAAACAAATAATGAATGCCTTTAAACTTAAACGGATTTATAGAAATGGCTTGCAGATGATGCTGGCCGTTACACTGGTTTCATGTAGTAATGATGATGGTCCTACACCAACTCCAACAGATGGAGATGTATTTACCTTAGGATTGGGAGTTACCACAGCGGAGGCCACAACGAACTATGTTCTTCATACAAATGATCTGATGAATGGTAAGCTTTCCCTTGTTAATGCTGGTTTTCTGCAGGACGGTTATAGGGACTTTACTACAGTGGGAAATTACTTTTATAGTATTGGTGGTTTAGGTCTAACTGATGTCAATACATACTATGTGGATGCTTCAGGCGAAGTGGCCGTAAAGACAGGATTAAATTTAGTCGACAGAGTGTCTGATGCTCAGGATCTGGACGGATCAGGTAAAACACTGCTAGCAGTCACTTTACCGGCCAGTCCTGCCGATGGAACCGAAATGAAATTTTTGACTGTTGATGCTGAATCAAACACTATCACTCGTACACAAAAGATAGCTGTTGACAACAAGAATTTTCCTATCGGAGATGAGTGGATGCTGCATACAGGAATTGCTGTACGTGGAGATCAAGCTTTTCAAACCATTGTACCTTTTGATGCAGTGGGGTGGAAAACATCAAAAACGAATAAGACTTATGTCGCGGTTTATAGCTTTCCAGATTTTAAGCTTGAAAAAATAATCGAGGATGATCGTACAGGTCCTGCGGGGGCATTTGGGACTCGCTCAGGTATTTTTGCAACTGAATCAGGAGATATCTATACCATATCACATAGTGGCTATGGTTACTCTCAACGTACAAAAGATCCTGCTGTATTGAAGATTTCAGCCGGAGCATCTGAGTTTGATAAGGATTATCTTTTTAAAACAGCAGATGTAACTAATGGTGGAAGAATCGTACATGCCATTTATGTAGGCAATAATAAACTTTTTGCCACTGTCAGTACAGGTACCCAAGCTAGTCAATGGGCAGACGATAATCTAAAGTTTGCAATTGTGGATTTAGCAAACAAAAGCATTACCACAGTTGCAGGTTCACCGACTTTCAGTGGGAATGGTGGTAGAAGTTTTGCTGCTTTTCATAAAAATGGAAAAGCATATGCCGCAGCCACCGTTAATGATGTCTTAAATATTTATGAAATAGACATTCCTGCTGCGACATTGCGTAAAGGAGCCCAAGTGGATGCATCGTTCGTTGGGGGTATAGGGCAGATAAAATAACAAGTACAAAACATTTAAAATATTCAATCCGATGCCCTTATAATAGGGCATTGGATTGTTTTTTAATTATGAAAGGTAGTAAGAGAAAGAGGCGCAAAAGCATTTTTAGAATTGTAAACGATTGGTTGCATCTTTGGCTAGGACTAATCTCTGGCATCATTGTATTTATTGTCAGTATCACAGGCTGCTTCTATGCTTTTCAACAAGAAATTAAGGATGCGTTGGAGCCATGGAGATTTGTCGAAATTGAGAGTGGAGGTTTTGTCCCACCGAGCCAATTACTTGACACGGCAGCTAAGTATGTTCCTGATAAACAGCCAAGTGGATTAACTTACAGTCATGAAAGAGGGGCCGCTGCGGTAGGATATTCGGCAATTGAAAATGGAAAACGGAGTTTTTCTGTTGTTTTTATGAATCCTTATACCGGGGAATTTCTAAAAAAGCAACAGACCATTGGGGGAAGCGAATTTGATTTTTTCCGGTTTGTTATTGATGGTCATCGTGCATTATGGTTACCTTACGATATTGGTCGACCAATAGTGGGGATTGCAACGTTAATATTTTTGGTGATGTTGATCACCGGACTGGTAATGTGGTGGCCGAAAAAATGGAATCGAGCCAACCGTGTCAGAAGCTTTAAAATAAAATGGCCAGCTAGCTTCAAACGTGTCAACTACGACTTACACAATGTTCTGGGTTTTTACAGCTTAATTCTGGCTTTAGCGCTGGCAGTAACAGGTTTGGTATGGAGTTTTACCTGGTTTGATAAAGCCCTGTATTTTGTAACCTCTTTTGGAAAACTAAAGCAGGAACATAGTCATCCACATTCTGATCTTTCCAAGAAAAACCTGATATGGAATGAGAACCTCTCCCCCCTAGATAGCGCATGGTACGCTTCTATAAAACAAGTGGATAAAATTGGAGGAATGTATATGACACCAGTCTTACAAGACCCGGATGACTCCTATGAAATATTAGTTTACCATAACGATAATAGCTACTACAATCAAACCGAGTTTTTCTATGATCGATATACACTCAAACCGTTGGAGATGGAAGGGAGCAAATTTAGTGAAGCGAAATTTGCAGATAAGTTATCCATGATGAATTATGATATACATGTGGGAAGTATACTTGGTCTACCTGGAAAAGTACTTGCGTTTTTTATAAGTCTTATTTGTGCAAGTCTACCCATTACCGGCTTTTTAGTTTGGTGGAATAAAAGAAAATAGAAAACTTGCGATTATTTTTAGTCATTAAGCCATCTTTTGTATTTAGGTGAGTGATTTACTTCATTTTAAATAACAAAAGGTTGGCTAAAGAGAATTATAATTTTTCATTAATCGCCACCAACATTATTCTTAAGTATTTTCCTGTAATTCGAGGTTGGTTTTTATTTAAAGAATCCATTGTTTTTTTCCCACAATAAATTCTTTTCATATTTAAAGTTAATTGAATAATGACTTTTTTAAATTTGTCATATAAAGCATAGTTCATAATAAGAAAATAAAAACTGTATGACTTTTTACCAAATAATCCAAATATTGGCAACCTTTCTCACGGGCTTGGTTGCAGGTCTTTTCTACGCCTATCAATGTTCCGTCATCGGTGGATTGGGAAAACTTGGCGACAAAGACTATCTAACGGCATTTCAGTACATCAACAGGGTAATTTTAAATCCGTGGTTCTTTGCAAGTTTTATGGGATGTATTTTGGTGTTGTCAATTGCAATTTGGCTTTCCAATAGGTCGGGACTACAATCGGACTTTTATTTTTTGATCGCTGCCACTATTGTTTATGTTGTCGGTGTATTTGGCGTGACCATATTTTGCAATATCCCATTGAACAATGCGTTGGAAAATTTCAATATAAAAAGTGCTTCAACCGAGGAAATGGATAAATTCAGAAAATTCTTTGAACCGGCGTGGAACAGATATAATTTGATTAGAACTTTTGCTTCGACTTGCAGTTTTTTGTTATGCCTTTTGTCAATGTTTAAAAATTACAGGTTTTAATAATGCTACCGCTCCAAGAGAATTTTTTCTTGTTCAAAAAATCATACTCAAACTTTTTCTAACAACACAAATAATATCTAAACCTCTAAAGTTAATTTTATCAGCTCTTTTCCTTTTGAACATTTTGCTTATGGCCTGTTTTGACTTGTACACTTCTGAATAGTGGTCCCGGTATTAAAGTAGGCGATCGAATGCACATCAAGGATGGAACAGGCGGGAACCAAATAGTTGTATAGTTATTGCAAATGCAGAAAACATTCCACAAACAGTAAGCAAGGAGAAACCTATCAAAAGGTTTACTCATTGGCAGAACTTATATTCTATGATAAAATCGGCAACGAAAGAGGTGGGCTTGCCATTACAGATAATGAGGAAACTAAACTAAATATACTGGTATTTGAGTGTCAGCGTGCCGAGGCCTTAGGAATTTTGAGACATGATAACAAACAAGCCAATTATTTCAGGGCAGATCTGATGAATAATGACAAAGACTTATCGGGCCATCAAGTTCAGAATATTAACCATATGAGCCTGATTATGGAAAAAGGAAATTCGTCATTGTTAATTAAGGTCAACAACGAAGTGCCGAGGATTACTTTAAAGGTTGACAGCTTTGGCAACCCAGCTATCGAAATATTCGACAAAAACTTAAAAATTTAACTGGGAATAATAAAAAAACTTATTTCACCAAATTATCCTCGCCCCATTTATCCATTGAGTACAATATTTGTTTGAGTGAAGATCCAAGTTCAGTCAATTCATATTCAACCTTCGGCGGTACTTGCTGATGAACAATCCTGTTCACAAGCCCATCGTTTTCCAACTCTTTTAATTTTGAAATCAGCATCCTTTCGGAAATCCCAACCAACCTTTTTCTCAATTCGCTGTAACGAAGAGTTTTCTCGTTCAAAAGGTAGGAAAGAATATTTATTTTCCACCGTCCACCAATCACAGAGAGAGTAAATGTGATACCACAGTTGTCTTTCCAGTATAATTCATTAATGTTATTAGTAGAATTTTCTTTTCTTTTCCCCATACTTACTTTTTTATTAGTATCATACATTTTTATATGTTCTTCTGTTTATGCAAGTTATCAAATATATTTGCTCAGTAAATAATAAAAGTATAAAAATGGAAAAAGTCACAACAATAGTTCATTGGATTAGCTATATATATTATCTGTATATATTCGGTTATGCTTCATTATTCAAAGTATTTCAAAAAACCTCTATGATGCAAAGTATGCAAAATTTAGGGTTCAATAAGACATGGACTATCCTTATAGGAAGTGGTGAATTAATCGGCGTAATTTTGCTTGTTGTAGGATTGTTTAAACCACAATATAAAAACCTTGGCATTTTATTGCTTTTCCCTTTTGCAATTGGGGCATTTACTGCACATATGGCTCATCAGGAATATCATCATTTCTATGATTCTTTGATAATGTGTATACTTTCAGTCATTTTGCTTGCCACTGATAAGAATTTCAAGATATTACTATAAATCAAAATGATAGAATAATATAAAACTCTATATTGTCCATTTTTCAGAGAAAATTTTCATACAGAGTGAAGATTACGAAGATGAACAATATGCCAAACAAATGAGGAAAGGGGGGAGCATTGTAAAAATGCTATTATTATAAAAGGTAATTATTGTTATTCCTGGACCTTACAGCATTTTCGTTTTGTCGATGACGAAAACACAAAAGTATCCCTTATTTGCGGTATTTGGTTGAATAAGATTAACAACAAACTTCCTCTCACGGCTAAATTCGTTAATTTCCTAAATGTGTTATAAAGAACTCTGCAGACGGAATACAAGACAGATATGATAAAACGACTTTATAAATTATTCCCGAACAAATCGGTTATAGTTAGGTTAACAGTACTTAACATTATTCTTGCTTTATTATAGGGTATAATATTGGGTATACTTACCGATACTTACTTGCCTACTTGATCCGCAACCAGATTATAATACCATTACTGCTTGGTTAATAATAGGTGGCATAGCTTTTCTATGTTAACCTGAGTACGGTTTAAGCAGCATTTAGACCTTAATGTAAAGGATACATAGTAAATAAAGAAACTAACTGAATTTGATATGGATAATTTATAGAAACAAGTTCTATAAATTATTAGTCACTGTTGACCACTCGTTTATCCTTAAAATTTAAAAAGCTCAATTCGGCAGCTTCACGGTCTGGCAAGCATTCCAGATGAGCGACTGGTACATGATTTATAATGGATTCTAAAATACTAACCATCTGAGAAAACAAGAAACTATCCCACCGAATAGCAGAACCACTTGGAAGAACTGTAACTAATGCTTCGCTTCCTATCTTCCAATTAAAATTATTTTTTGGACCTTGTTGTAATCGTGCTATTCCTGCCAGTGGAACTTTCTTATTTTTATAGCAGCGTGTTTTACCACTCCATGGAGTTCCATAAATAAAAACCTCTCCGTTAGGAAAAACCCGTATTGCCGGATTATCATCATTCAATAACTCAGTTCCATTTATGTGTGAAAGCCATAACCTGCTATGCGTACTTTTTCCTGTTCCGCTCTTTCCTAAGAAGGCAAACCCAAGATTTTCTGTAGTAACCACTGAAGCATGGATCAACAGGGTCCTGCTATGCAGACATGCTTGACCAAAACTTACCATAATTAGCCAACTGAGTTTGGTCGTACTGTAAATCTCATCGAGATCTATGAAGATCCTTGAAAAAGCAAAATCCTTTGAACTCTTCATGATCCAGGTTCCTCCTTCATCATTAGCTAGTATACTGGTAAAATAGGAATCATTACTTTCTTCCAATCTGAATCGTTCTTCCCAGATAACCGAAATATCACTCAGTAATACTAAATCCGTCTGTTCTAGGTCACACTGCTCATCTGTTACCTCAATGCTGGTTAAGTTCGGTCCAAATTCAGGTTCATCTATTTTAAATGGTACAAAACTAGAGAGGGCTCGATCCAGATCAATACCGATCCGGTCTACAACACGCAGTATATGATCCGCAATTTTATAATAAGTTATCTGAATTTTTCGATTATCTTGGTTATTCATGGCTTGTTGGTTAATCAATGGTATAAATAGATTCACACATTTGGGTAATGGATTGATCATGGGTGACAAAGATGATGATCTTATCTTTGCCTATATCGATCAGGTTTGATACTATACGTGTAGCAGTTGTACTATCTAAGGCAGAAGTAATCTCATCAAATAGCCATACGTTGGTTTTCTGCAAAATAGCCCGGGCCACCCCTATTCGTTGTGCTTGTCCCTCGGATAACCCATATCCCCCCTCTCCAACAACAGTATCCAAGCCATTAGGAAGCGTGTAAACAAATTCAGCACAGGCCTGCTCAAGGGCTCTTCCAATTTCAATTTCTTTAACAGAAAGATCAGACACACCCAAATTGTATCTTATCGTTCCACTTAATAATTTATCCCCTTGTGGTACATAGGAGATATTGCATCGGTAAGATGCTGACATTGGTATCGATTTACTCTCAGAGTGCAGTAAAACTTCTCCCTTTTCAGGGGAAAATAATCCCATAATAATTCTTAAAAGCGTTGTCTTTCCTTTTCCACTAGGGCCGAAGATTACTGTGGGTTTCCCTTTTTTAAAATCCATGGATATATCCTGCAAAAATTCGCTGCTGCCATATCGGAAATTCAAACTACGCAAGGAAATATTATCTATAGATTCCAATAACTTAGGTGAGTCTTTAAAATCAACTGGTACATGGAGTACCTCCATCACCCGGTCTAATGCAGAACGGAATCGAACAACTATAGGCACATAGCCCATTAAAGTAACTAAGGGACCCTGAATCCGACCCACCAACTGCAAAAAAGCAGACATCGTACCAAAGGTAATCTCAGCAGATTGCAACTTAGAAACTCCCCATATAAAAGTAATCAAATAACTTATCTGAATCACCAGTCCTAGCGTTCCTCTTGAAAATGTTGAAAAATCCAGTAAATCCAGTTTCTTTAAATAAATGGAATTTTGGCTATTCTGCACTCTCTCCCAACGTTCAGCCTCCCAATTCACGGAGCGGATAAACAAGCGATTCCGAAAATTCTCCTGCATCACCTTTCCCAGTTCACCTTCCTGCTCTTTCAACGAGCGGTTGAGCTTGCGCAATTTTCTAAAAAAGGATTTCGAGAGAAGAATTAAAGGACAAACGGCAACTAATATAAGTGCCAGTAATGGATCCATCCAGTACAAAAGAGCCACTGCTGCTATTATTCTAATCGAAGTTACCAAACAAGAAATCCAAATATTTCCCAAAACCTGGATAGTTTCCTGACTATCTGAATTCGCCCGGACCAGAATATCCCCGGTATGCCAATCTCCGGTCAGCATCCACTTTGCATTCATCTGCGCTTGAATAATCTGATTCTGAAGGTCAATCAACATCTTAGCTTTTGTACGTTCATTAAGCCGGTTACCTAAAAGGTTAGCAAGGAAAGAAATAAGTAATGATATGGCGACCCAGATAAGGCTTGAGGTAACTTCTGCCTGATTTCCATGAACGGCAGCGTCAATTGCTTTTTTGGACATCCAAATGAAAAGCAATCCGAAGAATAAAGAGACTAATTCAGATAATAAATAGGCACCTAGCTGACCTCGGTACTTTTGCACAAAAGTCCAACTCCATCTAAATTGTTCTTTTACTGAATGCTCCAAAGCTTTAATGGTGAACTTTGCTAAATAGATGAACAAATGGGAAACAGACTGTCTCGATAGGTGCTAAAGGAAATAATTGTTTAAAATTACTAAATAAGCGTTCTGTACGATTGACCCTACCACCTGGCTTATTGATATCCGGGTTTAGTGGATCATAGAATCCGAAATTTCCGGTACGCAAAATATATTCCTTCATCCACTCTACTCCCTTTTTTTCTTCAATGACATAGGGAAGAACTTTTTCATCAAGCTCTAGTAAATCAACAAGCACACGATGGAAAACATGGCTCCAATTCAACATGCCCAATTTTTTATAGATTTCCATCAGCTCATTCCCATCGATCTGCTTATGAAATTCATTGTACAAAATGGCAGCATCACATAATTGCCTTAGTCCAATTCCATAAGTAACCTGATGTTTAAGAATATGGGCATTAACCTGAATAATATTTAAAATAGGTGCTGGTATCTCCACTGGAGTGTCTCCAAAATCTTTCCAAATATTTCTTTTACTTAAATCCTTAACAAGATCCTTGACATAACTCAAAATAAAAGGATTGCGAAGTTGGATCAGTTTGAGATGATGTTCAGTTTCTATCCCATCAAAATAATAACCACTGCTATATCCTGCTTGGACTTGAAAGCGTTCGCCCTGCCCTTTCATTAACTGATTGGCTTTACTATAATCTTCCCTGGAGGGAAAGTACCAATCAATATCACCTCCCACGCGGATTTCTGGTTTTTGATAATACTGAGAAACACCATGACCTTTTTGCAAATATGCTTTAACACCAGATTCCTGAAATAGCCACCCTTGATAAGAGATTACCTCAGCCATTTTTTGATTTTTATCATCTATTCGTTGTAAACGAACAATCCACTTGAACAATAAATCTTGAGGGGGAAGAAGTCTTTCAGGCAAAGATCGAATAGCATCCGCGACATGTCCCTCTACGGTCTGGTGGAATGACATTTTAAAGATACTTATCCATTCCTTTCGGGTCAAGTCTTCATAAAACGAATGCTGAATGGGAAGTCCCCAAAGGGAACTCCTTAGTGCTTCCAGGAATGCAGGCAAGGAGCGATCTTCTACTTTGTCAATTACCTTCATCGCTATCTTACCAGATTCTCTGATTTGAATTTATCGATTAACTTGGACCCATCTATAAATGCTGAACGAGGAGAAAGACCATATTCTTCTATCAGAATCTCTGCTACATCTCCCTCAGAAAATTCTCTTCCCTGTAACTCATTCCACAGGAATGCAGCAGTTTTGTTGAGCGAATATACCTTGGAAAGATCAACCATTCCTTTTGTCGGCTCAACGATCATATATTCTTCTCCTATTTTGCGTAATGTTAAATCACTTCTAAGTCTCATGATATTATTTTTTAGTTATTTTATTCATTTTATAGACTAACCACCTTGCAGGACGCAGTAGGAACCAACTCATCCCAAGAATCCTGGAACGGATTCCCGTCACAGGCATTGAGGCATCATCTCTATTTGCACCTCCAACCTTTGCAATTATTGAATCCGGTTTTACTTTTTCTATCTGAAAGAGATTATTGTCACCTGCTAAATAAATATATTGTTTACCGATCAAAACAATACGGTGAAGCACATATCCCTCTTTCCATCGAGCAAGGACTATTTCGCCAATTCCAAATTTTTGAAAATTGATACTTTCCAGATCAACCTGATCTCCATTCTTCAAAAAGGGTAACATGCTGCTGCCTTTGATTCTGATTTTGACCGATCTTATCTCCGTGAGATAATCTTCAACAACCTGGAAAAATTCCAGATTTGAAATCCTTAAAACATTTTCAGCATCCTTTCCCAAGTTCAGTTGAAGTTATTTACTCAATTAAAAAACGTTAAATAAATAGAGCGGTCCTTAATACCGGACCGCTCTGTATTCGGGTTTTTTCCCGGTTGTGAACACTTGGTTTAATTTCTTACACAACGAACATTTTTGAAAGATGTTCCTAAAACGTCAAGACCTACCAGACTTACACCGTTCAATAATTCACCTGTGTTATTAGCCGCATGGAATCTACTACCCAGGCTTAACAAGCTGAATGTTCGTCCTGCATTCCCAAAGTAACCCCAAGTACCAGCTCCAACTAAGCCTACAATATTTGTTCCCTGCTGGTTGGTCCATAGGGCTGTAGATTTACCGTAGCTATCTAAAAGAGGGAGGTTCAAGTTCGCAATTTGGATTCCTGAAATATCTGCTGATATATCATTAAGGCCTACGTTTAGCAAACCATCTCCGTCTGCAACTTCTTGAAGAACATTCACATTGGCAATCTGTCCATTATAGTAGAAACGCAAACGATTTGAAGCATTATTTACATCACCAAAAGCGTTTGAACCTGAGGTAGGGGCACCACCAGAGATTGTATACTGTCCATAGTTAAAAGGTGAGCTAGGAGCCAGTGATGAGTTCGGTGCAGCTTGATTAACAAGCACTGCTACGGTATTTCCCAATAGATTGGTAATGATGTTTAAAAGACCTGTAAGTCCAGTGGCGTCTACCACGGTACCTAATGGTCCAATAGCTCCAGTTAAAGAGTTTAGTTCAATATCACCACGTACCAAACCACTGAAATCTGCTTTTGTTGGTTGTCTCCAAAGTCCTGCTGGATATACCAGAGCACATGGGTCACCTTCTGTGGCTGCTGTAGCGAATTTCATCGGGATAGTACCTCCGAAACTAAAATAGCCATCTCCCCTAGCTGTTTGCTGGTTATTAGCATAGAATGCATAATCGCGAAGCCCCCCGTTATCTCCTCTGTAATATAGATTCGAGCGTCCCCATTTCACTTCATTACCTCCATAGTTAGTTGTCAAAGGAGATTCTACTACATTCAGTAATACATGGTGATTCTTGCCCAATTCGGGAGTAATGGTAGAATTAAAAGTAGCTGTTGTAGCAAAGTAAGTTCTTGCCAAACTACCATCAGCGTGCTCAATCTCTAGGTTCTGAACAGCAACAGCAATATTTTGATCTGCAGTAGAAGCTGTGTAAACATAAGCAATCTTAGCATCATTAAATGCAGGATCTACATTTTCAAAATCAGCATAACTAAGTGTTGGTGTGAAAGTTGCTCCTGCAGTAATATCACCACTAATTAAGTCTATACTTCCTGTTGCCAAATCTAATCCAGATACCGTTACAGTTGGATTACCTGTGATCTCACCGAATACCCCAATCGTATTAAGTTCAATTCCGATACGAGAAAAGGCATGGTTAAATAGAATACCGATACTCGGATCCGTTGCCAGATCCACCGTACCTGAAGCATACAGGACATCTGTATTTTCAGGCAGATCAATTGACCCAGAAGTAGGTGTCAAACTTGGTGCAGCTGTCGAACTACTGTAAGATAGTGCTACCCAAGTGTATGATGCTGCAGGGTCCAATCCTTCAATAGTTCCTGCTGTCCCAGAAGCCAATTCTTTTGAGGCAACTAAAGTGTTACCATCATAAATGTATACTACATATTTAACATCATCAGCAACAGGTGCGGCAGCTTTTAATCCTGCTGAACTTGTCAGGCTATTTGATTTTCCAATAACCGATCTGCTTGACTTCTTCACAGGCAAGGTATTCCCCAAGGAAACCGCCATATCCACGTCCGAGAACTCATAGATTTTTTGGTCAGCGAGAATGCCGGAACTATTATTTCTTGATGAAGCTTTTGCTTTTTTATCATTATTGCTATCACCCTCGTTAATGCCCAATACCGATATGGTTAGCTTATCGCTTTTTGGGGCTACTATTTCAGTAGGATCTGTTTGTTTGGAGCAACTTGTTGATAGTGCTCCAGGTAGTGCAAGCATTGCCATCACGACAACCCAATTTGCACGTTTAAGTCGAATAAAATTCATGTTGTAAGATTTTTTTTAGTAAGAATTTTAGTTAACGGCAAATTATTGGCCATCCCAATTACCACCACCTGAACCACCATCACCCCAGTCATCCACTGATGGAGATGATCCTGGAGATGCAGCGCCGGATGCGGCCGCGATCCCCTGTTCCAGTTCTACGACGAGCACCTTGATCTCAGGCACTTCGTACACTTGATTTTCCTTTTTTTTCATATGAACACTTGTTTTTGGTTAAAATTTTAATTGATACTAATATTAATTCATTGTTAATTTATTTTAAATTTTATTTAAATTGAGTCCAAAAGATTTAACAATTCATTATTAAATCAAAATCGTTTAAACTCTTTTATTTCTCTGAATACCTTGTCTGTTTGGTTAACTCTATTGATTTGGTTAATTAATAATGGCAGCTTGCTTAACTTAAGCTAACAACAATATTAGATAAAAGTTTTATTAAAAACAAAATTTAATAAACTTTTCAAGAAACCCCCATTGAACTAAAGTATATGTATTCCCATCTTTTACTCCCTCAAAAATAAGAACATTTATTAAGATTCAATAAAAATACTATAAATCGTTATCCTTTTTTTTAAACTTCAAAATTTCCCTTAGTCTATGAGTAATCCTTTTCCATCTACTTTTTCCTTGAAACTCAGATTCGCCATATCCGTAACCGTAACCATAACCATAACCGTATCCGCTTTTAAAATCAACGTCATTGAGAACCAGAGCCATATTTTTCAATTTTCCTTCCATATAGAGCTCTCTTGGTATTTCGGTCAATCTTTTATCCAGATAATCTGCGCGGCTTACATAAATGGTTATATCGGCAAATTCGGAGATTAGTAACGTATCGGTCACCAAACTCACAGGGGCAGTATCCACAATCACATAATCATACTCGTTCTGCGCATAATCGATTATTCCTTTAAAATTTCCGTTCATAAGAAGTTCGGCAGGATTAGGAGCTATATAACCTGAATAAATAATGTCAAAATTATACATTTGTGGATATTTGAGAACTAGCTTTTCTACAGGTACAGTTGGATCTAATAAATATTGGGTAATACCAATACTGGTATGCTTAAGATGTGAAACGCCTAAATATTCCAAGACTTTAGGTGATCAGCTACAATTAACACCACTTTCTTTCCGGATTGTGCAATTATACTAGCAAGGTTTGTAGATAGAAAAGATTTACCCTCCCCAGATATCGTACTGGTTACATAGATAACCTTTCCTCGCTGTTTTATCGATCCCAGCATAAAGGCAATGTTTGTCCTGATGATCCGTAACGCTTCGGCGAGTGAGGTTCTGGAGTTGGCTTGGACAATTTTTTCATCAACCTTTGGTACCTGACCAAGTACTGGTGCCCCGATAAGTTCTTCGAGATCTTTTTTGGAATGAATTTTATTATCCAACAAAAATTTAAGGTAGAGTAATCCAAAAGGTATAACAGTACCCAGCACCAGTGCGCCTAGTAAAACATAGAGTTTCCTCGGGGCAATCGGTATGGTATACCCGTAAGCATAATCCACAACTTTCAGATTTGCAGGCGTGGCAGAAGAGTTGATTTCATTTTCCTCCCGCTTTTGAAGCAGAAATAGATATATAGATTCCACGACTTTTTGCTGCCTGGAAATATCACGGAACTCCAATTCCTGATTTGGGAACCTGGATAACTTTCCTGTCAGGTTTTGTTTTTGGGTTTCCAGACTATTAATGTTTACCTCAATACCTCTTTTGAGATTATCTAGAGAAATCCGCAGGTTGTCTTTCAACATTGATAGATTTTTTTCTACATTGATCAGTACCGGACTCTCAGATGTACTCGAGCGCAAAAGGTCAGAGCGCTCCAATATAAGCTCGTTATATGATTTGATAAGGCTTTGAACAGTTTGGTCTGTCAGACCGATATTGGAAGGTAAGAGTGCAAAATCTTCTTTGATGGAAGATTCACGTACAATTTCCGAGAGATAGAGCTGAGTCTGATATTCCACCAGTTTGCGCTCTTGATCGGAAGCATCCTTCATTAAGAGTTGCGTTTGAGCCTGAATATCGGCCAGATCGTTATCCCCCTTAAAGTTGGCGACCCTAGAATCAGCTGCTTTAAGATCTTTGTTGATTAGTTCTAATCTGGAATTGATAAAAGCGGAAGTATTACGGAATATGGTCTCCTTATCATATGTGCGATCCTGGTCATAGTGATCAATCAATGAATTCAGGATCATTTCCCCTTTTGCTGGCGAACTGGTCTCTGTAGACAATCGAATGGCGAATGACTGCTCTTTGGCATTCGACTCTACATTTACCATTCCCTGAAGGATATTAACGGCAAAATCTTTTGGCAGTACCTGAATTCTGATTTCACCAGTCCAATCTGGAAACAAACCAGTGGATAATAGAGAAATTGGGCCTACCGGAGAGATAATTTTCTGACCTATCGTATAGTTGCGTTTTTCCATCATCTCATCCCATACCTGATAACCATCTTGGGTCCTACTCACGTTGATTTCATAGACCACACTATCCAGTCTTGTATGTCCTGGCTCCAAAATCATTAATTGTATAGGACTCTGCTTTTTTAAAAGTTCACTCTCACGGATATTTCCTTTAATAAAATAACTTATATTTAATTCATTAGCGTCTACTACTTTCCTAAGTATCCGTCTAGAACGTAATATCTGCGTCTGGTCGTTCACGTATGCGGCTGAAGAAGAGGTTCTTCCGGCTAGGTTGGCCAGCTCAGCCAGTCCGGCCATTTCTCCAGAGGCCTGCTTCTCGTCCTGCAAAAGGATCATGGCCTGGGTGTAATACACTTTTTGTGCATATCGAAGATATAAAACACCTAAAAATAAAGATATAAGGATAAAAACTAAAAAAAGTTTCCAGTGATGCAGATACAGGTCAATTTGCTGTTTAAGATGGACTGCTTTGGCATCCTGAGTATTTGCGCTAGTAAAATTATTCATAATAGAGTTAATGACACTTGGTATATCTTAATCTAAGCACAATTATACACTTAAAAATTTAGACTTATATCCATCCTATATTAAAAAAACAAAAAAGTTATATTACAAGAAAATTTTCACCGAACTGGAGCCGCACTGTACTTTTTTATTCTTTTGACCAATAAAATCAGTTATATTAGCTTTAAACCAAGGAGAATGCTTACCTCTACCAAATATTACCGAAACGATCTGGATTTTCTGCGCGCACTAGCTATTATAGCTGTTGTTGGTTACCACCTCCAGATTCCATATTTTATAAACGGATATGTAGGAGTTGATATATTCTTTGTGTTGTCAGGCTTTTTAATGACCGCTAACATTTTTTTCCTGTTGAAAGAGGATCGCTTCAAGTTGTCTTCTTTTTATCAAAGCAGGGCCAGACGAATTCTTCCGGTGTATTTTTTGGTGCTAGTGACCTTTTTAGTGTTTTTATTCTTTTTTTTTGACATCAAACTTTATGAATACAGCCTCTCTGCCGCAAGTAGTGGATTATTTACCTCAAATTTTTATTATTATTTATTATCTGGTTACTTCCAGCCTAAATCTGAACTCAATTTATTACTTCATACCTGGTCACTTTCGGTAGAAATCCAGTTTTATCTCATCTGCCCATTTATCTTAATTCTACTATATAAATGCCGCCTTGAGATAACAAAAAATATCAGCTGGTTTCTGTTTATTTTGGTTTCCATGGGTTGTATGTTGAGGCTGCAGGGAGGAGACCAAGCTTTAAATTTCTATATGCTCCCCTCCCGATTATGGGAATTCCTTGCTGGGGGACTTATTTTTTCTCTTGGTGAGAAATACAAACCTTATTTCCCTGGTAGGGCGACTCATCTATTAGCGGTCCTTTTTTTGTCCCTGATCATTTTATTTATTACCGGAGTTATTCCAATTGAAAAGTTATCGTGGCCAAACTTCGGCACCCTGCCACTTGTCCTACTAACCTGCTCGATCATTTTTCTTTACTCTCAAAGAAACTTCCCAACGTTTTCTCTGATTAGTTATTTAGCGCGCCGTTCCTATTCTATTTACCTTTGGCACTGGCCACTTATCGTCCTGTCAAAATACTTCAGCTGGAATGCGGGCATTTTACAGAGATTCATAATCTTAGCTATAAGTTTGATTTTAGCGGAACTCAGCTATAAGTTACTCGAAAGGAAAGCCCTTCGTTGGTCTAACAAAAGAATGTTGGTGGTATCAGCACTTTCTATTCTTACCATATGCCTTTTTCCTGTTTTCTTAAAAAGGGAAAAGGGCCCCTTGACTAAAAACCATACTTTGAGGCAATTCTACCTTTCTTATCCCAGAAATAATACCGCCGAACAGTTTGGTTTTAACAATGGACATTTAAGGTACAATGAAAAGTTTTCGAAGTATACTAAACCAGTCTTAGACTCAAATGTAAAAAATGGCAAAAATTATTTGTTAATCGGAGACTGTTACGCCGCTATGTTCGCCGGTACTATTCGAGAAATGGCAAAAGAAAAAAACATTAATTTAATTCAAATAACGGCCGATGAGGTTTTCCCAAGCAAGGAGGCTATCAGTAAATATCAAGGTCCAATTGAATTGATAAAATGGGGGTTCAACGATTTTATCCCCGGTTCACATCAAGAAATACACAAAGTCATACTCATGTCCAATTACGCAGGATATGGCAAAAGCCAACTCAAAGATCTAATTGAAGCAAATAATCAATATTTTTCTGATTTTAATATTCCTGTAATTTATATCGGTCAGACCGAGCAATACAACATTGAGGTACCAGTGGCTATATGGTTACAAAACAGATATTCATTGAACATTCATGAGCGTATTATTCCGTTTAGAAAAATCGTTAATGAATATATGAAATCCATAATTCCTAAAGGAAAATATATAGACATATATCATTTACCTTCTATAAAACATTCAGATGACAATAGAACCTACATCTATGACACAGAACATTTCAGCACTTTTGGCACCAAGCAATATATACCTTATTTGGAACAAATTTTTAAAAACGAAAATTGATTACTAATATTTTAAATACATTAATATACTCGTGGGGCCTAAAGTAATCTCTAAATAAAAAATAAGGCCTTACCCCTCAGGATAAGGCCTATTAACCAAGTGTTCATAATCCTCTAAGGAAAATGAATGGACAAATATAATAATGTGATTATAAACAGGATTATTTTACTTAAAAATCATAGCTGAATAACTACATAAAATAACCTAAAATCAAAGCACCAATCATTATATTGTTGATTATTAATCATCTATAAAATAACAATAATATTCCCTCATATGTAACAACCCTCCTAATAACACCGAGGTCATTTTGAACAACAATCCTTTATCTCAAAACGCTCATTCACATAATTTTTTAATTAAGAAAATCTAAATACATGACAAAAATTGGGTCAGATTGATAGTTAGCTTATTGAATCCTGACAAAAACCAATCTGCGATGTATTCAAGCCCGTATTTGATGATTGATACGGCTTTTCTTCCATGCTTCTTTATTTTAATGAGTCGAATCTGGGTATGGATGTACTCGCCAACTTTGTAGCACCACAGACATGGATTTACCTGCTTTTTATCAACAAAAAAACTTGTTTTTATAGTAACGAATATCGTTTTTTCTGAATACTCTTTATCACCTGAATGCCTTCAATCATCAGCACTAGCTCTCTTCGCAATACTGTTTTTCGATTTGCCACTTGCTTCCCGGAAACCATCAATAGCATAAATCCTCTCTTTTCTTCTGTATTCATACAGCAAAGCTAATCGTACCAACTAAATCATGTAACATGTACTTCGTAACCCTCCAAAATTTCTAAAATTACAAGGAAGTACAGATAGTTATGTTGATGACAAAATTTTAAATCAAGTTTTATCATGTCAAATTAATAGATTTAAAATAAATGGACAAGAATGTAGAGTTTATTTGGAGGTAGTCCCATATTTATCTCATAATAATCTAAGTGATCCACTAAATATTGATAAAACAAAAATTTTAGATCAAGATCCATTAATCCATAAACTTAAAACTGATTTAAAGTTATATATGGTGAAATCAAGTCAGAGAAATTCAATCAACTAGTTGGAAGAATATAATAATGGATAGATTAAGAAACTGTTTAATGCAGACATGGCAATTAACTATAAAATTAACCTCCCTAAAGATGAATCTAATCCTGTAAACTATACTAATATATGTTTATTCATGATGCGAAAAGATGGGTTTGCTTACGTGAGACTAATCATTCTTTTCACGATAAGCCTATCCGGTAAGCGTTTTTCAGTGAATCGAACTTCGAACCACTCGAAATTAAAACTCTAAAACTAAATACTTATACTAAAGAAAGAGGCTAAGCCTCCTTCTTTCTATTTTTTCTTCTTATAAAGTTTCTTAAACTGTTTCTTGAATTTTGCTCTGAGCGAAACTGAACTAGAATCAACATAACCATAGCCATAACCATAACCGTAGCCATAACCATAACCTCTCGCAAAATCGACATCGTTCAGCACAACCGCCATATTCTTCAACTTACCATCCTCATAAAGTTCCTTAGGTACATTTAATAAACGTCTATCTAAGTAATTTGCACGTGTTACATATACAGTTAAGTCTGCAAATTCAGAAATTAACAAAGTATCAGTCACTAATGAAACTGGAGCGGTATCTACAAGTACATAATCATAATTTTGACGTCCGTATTCAACCACCTCTTTAAAGTGTCCGTTCATTAATAACTCTGCCGGATTTGGAGCAATATATCCAGAATAGATAATATCGAAGTCATAAGGCGCCGGTTTATGAATAATAATATTATCAACAGGCATATCTGGATTAATTAAGTATTGCGTAATACCAATATTGGTATGCTGAAGATGAGCTAATCCTAAATAATCCAATACTTTTGGAGAACGAATATCTGCACCTATCAATAGCACTTTCTTGCCTGACATGGCTAAAATGCGTGACAGGTTAGTCGCCACGAAAGATTTACCCTCACCTGATGTAGTTGAAGTTACAAAAATGACTGCGGAATCCTTTTTAGTGCCTAGCATAAAGGAAATATTCGTTCGTAAAATACGGAAAGCCTCTGCCAAAGATGACCGGTCATTATCCTTAACCACAGGATCTTCTGATGACGGAATCTCTCCTAAAATCGGAGCATTAAATCGTTCTTCAATATCCTTACGAGAATGAACCTTATTATCCAGAAGGAATTTCATGTATAATATTCCTAATGGGATTAAAAACCCTAAAATCAATGAACCTAAAAGAACGATACTTTTTTTAGGTGCTACAGGCTCATCTGTTCCATATGCTTCATCAATAACCTTTAATATAGCAGGAGTGGCTGCTGCTTGAATCTCAGTTTCTTCACGTTTTTGCAATAAAAACAAATATAAAGATTCAACTATTTGCTGTTGTCTAGAGATGTCTTTAAAACCTCTTTCCTGGTTAGGCAATTGATTTAGCTTACTTTCGAATTTATCTTTTTGATTTTGTAAAGAGTTTACATTGCTTTGTAAAACTTGTCTATAATTAGATAAAGAGATTTTAAGGGTCCTCCCTAATTCACCAATATTCTTATTGAGATTTTGTAAAACTGGATTATTAGGAGTAGCTGATTTCGCTAAATCGTCTCGCTCTAAAATCAAGTCATTATAATTCTTTATAGTTCCTTGAATTGACTGGTCATTCAAACCTATATTAGAAGGCAATAAAGCTCCTTCATCTCCAGTAATAACACCCCCCATCATATCAGCCAATCTTAACTGAGTTTCAAACTCAATAAGCTTACGTTCATTCTCTGAGGCATTTTGCATATACAGCTGAACTTCTGAACTCATATCAACCATGTTGTTGTTATCTTTAAAATCAGCAACTTTTGAATCAGCAATGGCTAAATCCTTTGAAATCAAATCCAATCTTGAATTAATAAAATTTGATGTTGCTCGAGACAATCTAGTTTTATCTTCAGTTGCATCTTTATTATATTGATCGATAAGGGAATTAAGGACTAATTCTGATTTATCTATATTTCTACCATTTATCGAAAAATTAACAACGTAAGATTGTTTCTCTTTGTTAGGAATGATGGTGACAGCATCTAACATATAATCAATAATCTTATTCACAGGAGTATAAGTAATTATAAAATCTACCTCCAAGGGAATATTTCCTTGAGGAAGTATCATTACAGGCCCTATGGCAGTAGATATTTTTTGACCTAACGAATAATCTCTAACTCCATCATTTTCATCTTCTATCGTTAATTTGTCTTTTCTCTTCCGAATAGTAACTTTATATTCAATAGAATCCAGTCTGTTATTACTAGATTCCAATATCACCAACTTGAAAGGCGACTGAGATTCTAGCAACTCTGAAGTTTTTACATTTCCTTTATTATAGTATGAAACATTTAATCGATTTTGAAGTACTACCTTTGCAAATATCCGTCTAGATTTCATAACATCTATCTGATCTAAAACGTAGGCGGAAGCACTGCTCCCTCCAGCCAAATTTGCCAATTCAGATAGTCCCGCTAATTCACCTGCTGCCTTTTTCTCATCTTGTAGCAAGATTTTCGCCGTAACATTATATATCTTATTCGCATAACGCAGATAAATGAATGCCCCTATCAATACCAAAACAACTGAAACAGTGAACCATTTCCAATAATAAGAGTACTGCTCAAACAATTGTTTAATATTTATTTCCTGCTCCTCAGCCTTTGAAGTATTTACTTTTTGAAGATTACTCATTGATATATTAACTTTTGAGATTTTTTACCTTGTTAACACCGAAATAACTGTAATTACCACACTCGCCACAGAGACAAAAATTGAAGTATTTTGTGTATACTTAGAGGACTGAATTCTTGCACCATTAGGTTCAACATATATTACATCATTTTGAGCAAGATAATAAACTGGAGAATTCAAAACTTCACGGTTTGTCAAATCAATTCTATACTCCTCCTTTTTGCCATTTTGTTCACGAATAACCAAGACGTTACTTCGCACACCATTAATTGTTAAATCTCCTGCCAAACCTAACGCTTCCAATACTGTTATTCTATCATTGCTTATAGGGTATGTACCTGGTGATTTCACCTCGCCTAAAACAGTTATCCGAAAATTGCGAACTTCCATACTAATACCTGGGTTAACAATATATCTACTAACTTCTTTTCTTAAGAAATCCATAGCTTCCGTCCTTGTTTTTCCAGCTAATTTTATTTTACCCAATTTCGGATAATCAATTTCACCATTTATATCAATAGCATAGGTAGGAATGAATGGATTAGTAGACTGAATAGTCCCACTGACTCCTTGATATGGAGATATTTGATTAAAAGGTTGGCTAGCCCTTACATCATCTGATGTAACAGAAATAGCTAAAATATCCCCTGGTTGGAGTTTTGGTGCATTTAATTCGTATGATGTGTTTAACAACGTAGAATCAGGTTGAAAGTAAACTAAATCCTTTCTGGAAGCACAAGAGGTAAATAAGCTTAATGCCAAAATAAAGCCGAGAAGTATTCTCATAAATTTTTTATTAATTAATCGATCAGATAAAACAAAAACTAGTCCAAGTTAGCTAAAAGCACAAAAATAAATTATTAATCCTAATATTCTAGTAAAAACTCACAATTGTAGGAATAAAAAGGAAAGATCAATTCTATAATTCTCTTTTCAAAAAATAATCCAGTCCATAGGTATAGTTATCCTTAGGCGCGTGATCTAGATGATGATCGGCAAAAACCAAAACCTCACTTTCTTTTTCAAGAGCCTGAAATGCAGCCCCATAGCCTTCTGGCACATGCAATACTTTATTATCTTTTGCATCCAAAACCAACTTTTCAATTTCTAAATCCTGTGAAGGTTCTCCCCAATTATCGATTTTTACTAAATCTATTGCAAAAGATCCCTGAAGTACATAAAACCAACGCTGTTCGATACGATGTGCCCTCCAACCCCTCACTAATTCTAAATCCGTATTCTTGATAATATAGAAACGCTTGACCATCGACATATCAAATTCATTCACAAAACGAATTTGTCCCCTATGATCCTTTGCTATTCCTCCTTGTATATAATTGATCATACTAAACTTTATTTAAAACAAAGTTTTTAATAACAAAACTCTTTATGATTAAATATACAATACTTATTCCGACTAATAAGCTAACCGCATAAATTACTTGGATACTTAAATCATAATTACTTATCCAAATAACTGATAGACCTATTAAAAACTGAATAAGACCATATAAAAATGAGATTAGTAATTTATTAACGCCAGCCTCATTCCCTAGATATTGATATAAATGTGAGCGATGGGCAGCAAATATATTTTCCTTTAATGATAATCTGCGGATAATGGTCCAAACAGCATCTATTCCGTATACCGTTAAGAATAATATATAAATTAAATTACCCGTGTTGATAATCAGTGCCCCTATTGCAAACAATAAGATATAAGCAATAGCAACAGAACCTACATCTCCAGCAAAAGTTTTGGCGGTCTTCCTGAAATTAAAAAAGGAAAAAACTAAGACGGCAATCAATGAAAAACTTAATAGTTTTTGATCAACAAAGCTAATTTTACTATTAACTATCATCAATAAACAAGTAACTGATATACTATAACAGGCAGTAATACCATTAATGCCATCCATAAAATTGTAAGCATTTATTACTCCTACAACTATAATAAAAGTAATTAGTAGATAATACCACGGGAGGTTAAACAGGTCTAATTGATATGTCATTAACAAAACAGAACCAAAATGTATGAATAGCCTGATTTTATTAGAAAGGGTTAATATATCATCCAAAAAGGAAACTAAGGTCATTAGGGTGAGACCAAGAAAGAACCATGGATATTGATATCCTGAATAAATAAAATAAGCTAGCGCGCCAAAATAAAAAATAATCCCACCTCCTCTCAAAGTTAAAGAAGTATGGGAAGAGCGTTCATTGGGCTTATCAATTATATTAAAGCGATCTGCTACTTTAAAATAGAAGAATTCGAGAAGGAATAATATCCCAAATATTAGAATATAAATCATAGCATTATTATATATTATTTTTTAATATTAAATCATTTAAGATCAGTCTCATATAATAAGAATTGCCCTTAACGCGACTTCTATACCATATTTAAATTCGCAACCCCATTGACATTTTTCACTATACTGAAGAATAGTCATCAAAATTTCAATTGATTAACTATATTGATTCTTATAAGATATAAAAATATTTTAATTGACATTTTAGCGTGCAAAGCTACGAATTGTTTTCTCCAACGCTTCTTGGGTAGTTTCAGGTAGTTTTTCAATTTTCAGAGCGTTTTTCAATTTTGTATTCGAAACTAATAAAGATGCAGTCATTTTTTTTAGCGACTTAGTATTTAACGGTAAAGGCACTACGTCACCTAACTTTGCTAAAAACTCAATAAGTCTTCTAGGAAAGGAAAAGCTAAATACTTTACGAGATTTTACTTTATATATAATCTCAACAATTTCTTTAGTTGATATGGATTCGTCGTCAGCAACATGATAAATTCCATTTTCAATTGAGTTATTCTTAAGAATTTTAAAAATGAAAAAAGATAAGTTATCAATAGAAATAAATGAACGTAGATTTTTAAAACCAGATAAGGGATATGGGAATCCTTTTGACACAAACTTATACAAACGCATCAAGTTACCTTTATCTCCCGATCCGTAAACCATTGGGGGTCTCAATATTATAACTTTTTTATCTATAGGGACGTATTGATCCAGAAGCCATTCTTCCGCAGCTCTCTTTGACTTCCCATAGATAGAGATTGGATGACATTCAACCTCCTCGTTTATAGGAATATCTGCTTCAAACTCTTCAACACAAGCAATTGAACTTAAATGCACAAAGAGCTGGGCATTAGAATTTAAAAATTCTTTAAAAAGTTCTTGGACTAGTTTTAAATTAGTATTATAATATTCATCTTCAGTAGTATTTCTTTTATGATCATGAGCCTTACCGACAAGATTAACTATTGCATAAGCATCATCGTCAATTTTATCTCTCCAATCATCTTCCCTTAACGATAGACTAATAACCTCTTCTCCAACCCTTTGAAGATAATTCATTAAATGTCCACCTATAAATCCAGTACCACCAATTATTTGTACTTTCATAGTAAATCTGTTTGATTTTTTTATATAGTTAAGATTTTGCGATACCGAAAGAGTGCATTTTTAGTAAAAAAATCAATATTATTGTTTTTAAAAGCAAATTATGCATTAATGTTTTTTTAACAACTTTTGATAGAACTTCAATTGTTCATTCCAAATCACCTCAGACGCAAAGTTATTTAACACCCATTCCCTTCCCTGCATTCCATGTTGCGCGACTAACTCTATACTAGTAATATACTGTTCGATACGTTCCAGAAGTTCTTGTTGTGAATCTACTAGAAACCCCGAATAGCAATCTTTCACTGCATCTACACACCCAGGTATTCTGTGTGCAATTACAGGTTTACCCATGCTTGAGGCCTCGATAAGAATATTTCCAAACCCTTCCCTTTTAGAAAATAACACAAGTAAATCTAAGGTTTCATATATTGGTCTTATATCTTGTCTGTATCCCTCAACTACAACTTTAGGATGATTTTGTAATTCCTCCCACAATTTGTCTGAAATAGAATCTTCTTCTTCATATCTTCCCACCAACAATAAGAAAATATTAGGATGTCTAAATGATAGCAACTTAAATGCATTAAATAGCTCAGGAACTCCTTTATCATTATTAAAACGGCCAATATAAGATATTACAAAAGAGTCCTTAGGAATTCCAAGTTTCTCTCTTTCTTTCTCACGAGAAAATATATCATTGGATGAAGAAAATTTTCCCACATCAACTCCATTACTACTACCTTTCCCTAGAACAAAGGCTTTTTTATTATTTAAAATACCTTCTTTAATAGCATGTTCCCTTAAAGAAGGGCTAATAGGAAGTACGTAGTTAGCGAGCTTACAAGTTAGGGTTTCCATACCTTTAATTAACCCTTTCTTCATGCCATATAAAGTTTCAGAACGAAGCCCACGTAAAGTAAAAATAGTTTTTTTAAACCCTAACAATCTAGCTGCTAAACAAACTAGAAGACCGGCTTTCGGTGTGCCAGTATTAATGACATCAGGTTGAATTTCTTTAAGATTCTTAATTAGAAAAAGAAGACATTTCAAATCACTTAATGGACTTATAACACGTGTAAAGGGAGTGGAGATTAAAATTGCCCCCTCCTCTTTACATAACTTTTCAATTTCCAATCCTGGAGCAGAGAACACATATACTATAAAATTATTTTCAGACATAAACTTTATTTGGCCTTCTAAGAACTTTGCCCCTAAAGAGTGGGTACATGCCAATACCAATTTCTGTCTTTTTCTCTCTATCATAAATTATTTTTAATTATGTATATAATCATCTATATAAAATCTAAATTCCCCACAACAGTAGCTCAAAATATAAAAATCAGTTTAAATATATTTACTTCTAACTAACAAATAGTTTTGAATTATACTGTCCCAATAAAATTTTTTCGCCACTTGTAAACAATTTGTTGAAATTTCCGAATAGTTAAATAGAATCTTTATTATATTTTCGTGAAGTTCAGATATATTATTATTCGCACAATTGTAACCTACGAAACCTTCCTCAAAAAAACCATCCAACCCCTCATTTCTAGTGTATATAATCGGTAATCCTTGGGACAATGCCTCTATATAGACTACCCCAAATGTTTCCGCAAGAGATAACAAAACAAATAGGTCGCACTTCAAATACACTTCTCTTAGTTGTTCTTTATTAAGTGAACCATAAAAAATTATACTATTACCGTTAGTTATTTCATCATTAAGTTTATCAAAGTCAACACCACTTGTGTTCTTACCAACAATATGTAATTCACATATAAATTCATCATATGTCCGAACGTATTCTAATAAAATGTCAAGGTTTTTCCGAGGAATTATTTCACCAACAAATAATATTTTAAGCACTCTAGAATTTTCAGCCCTTGTATGAATAATTCCGGGATTAATCTCCCAATATTCATCTAAGCCGTTAGGTAAGGGATGATATTTACTATTATTTATAGTGGGAAATCTTTGTTCGATTTTTTTCTGTAGAGCTGGTGAGATAAAAAACACAGCAGAGGCATGAGATAATATTTTATTTGCAAAAAAACGGAAAATTGCACTTCCCTCAATAAATAACGAAACATCTGTATTTCTTACTGACACCACATAAGGCTTTCCAATAATAAGATGTAGCAAGAATGTAGGCAGGCCGTCACTGATTAAAGTATGAGCATGAAATCCAAATATATTTTTATATTTTTTCTTAAAAAACAGAAATACGACCTTTGGTATTTTAGAAAAAAAGATCTTTTTATCAAAAGAGTTAAAAATATAATCTATCGAAACCTCCGGCTCATCCAATTCTTCAAATTTTTTATAAACAGGAATTAAAAATTGATCTCCATTTATCTTAATTAATCTCTTATAAAGGTTATAATGAATGCGATTGGTTAAAAAATAACTATTCACATGCAACAAATCCTTCGGCTTTTCAACATTCATAATATCTTTCTATATAAGTACTATAAAATAAAGTGTCGACTTTATTTTATAGTACTAAAAATTGTAAATACATGGAAAAAATTCTCTTACCAAATTAGTTATCTAAAAGCAATAAATTGAGTGACATCGCATCAATCCCCTTTAGCGTTGATCCATCAATTGAAATCCCCTTAAAACCATTTATTTTTCTTATTGCTATAGTATTTAACGCTAAAACAGAACTCTTCAGAGATGTTGGGCTATCCTGTTGATGCTTCCAGTTCTTAAAAGCATTTTCATTAAGATAAGTCAAGCCACTAGCTAATATCTTCTTATTTTTCGGAGTAAAGTTCCATAAATCTATCCCGAAATCTTCTGCTAAGTTCGCGATATTAAACCAATACGTTAGATTTGAAACACTATAGCTCCAACTATTGGTTCTTGTTAATTCTAAAGGTTGACGACCATAATTATCAAATTGAGCAGTAAGGAGATTTTTAACTCCCTTGTTAATAATTGATTGAGCAAGAGTCCTATTTTTATCAATATCGATAAACTTACTATAGGCTAAAACTTGCAAATAATAGGTAGTCGCTAAATTATTTTTTAATGCTCCCCCTTTTTGCCCTATAGGGCTGTTCACCAGCCAATTCAAATATTCACTAAACCATTTTTTGAGATCTGCTATTGTGCCATTACTTAACCCACCATCTGTCGACATCAATTCAACACCTTCCAGCATATAAACAAAGTTTTTCGTGTCTATAAGTCCTTCAGCTCTACCTTTATTATTGTTCTTACCCAAAATAACTTGTGAGAACTCTAAGTTAGGGTTCATCTTAGTTGTAGGATTCACAAACCAGGTATACAACAGCTTTTCAGCTTTTTCAGCATACTTTTTGTCCGAAGTGAAATAATAAGCATAGCCCAATGTTCTTATATCTTCACAAATACGCTTTAAGTAAGTAAAATCAGATATTTCTAATCTCGACGGATTAGCCTGGCCATCTTTCCTAATATAAGGAGCATCTTTACCCTTATTCACATCTGGCCACCAATAGGTTGCAAGACTATAATAATCATTACGATTTTTACTAGCAGGCAATAGCTTTTTTTCTGCTACAGAAACTTCTCTTTTGTTTAATACTATTTCAGCATTCTTAATAATAGTCGTTAATTCAGGAGACTGGCTTCTAGTCTTAGCTATCCCTTTATTTTCTTGCATAGCTTTTTTATCGCCTAAAAAATAAAGTTGAGCTTGAGCTTTATTACACAGAATCAAATAAAAAGCAGATAAAATTATAATAAAATATTTCATAAATAATATAACACAAAAACTATACCTCTAGTAAATAATCGTACGAAAAAGGATCAACTCCAAATTTTTCCAAACAATATTCACTTACATTTTTAATTTGGACATCATTTTGGTTCTGGGCCAAATTAATAGTCTTTAAGCTAACAAGATTTGAATTAGGAATAAATAAAATTGATGACGGTCTTAACTGGCACACTTTTGTTTTTACTAAACGACTCATTGCATTTAACCAAACATCATCTGCATTAAAACAGATTTCTTTAACTACCTCTATATTAAAGACTTCGGGATGTAATGTGCCAGGAGGAAATAGTGTTCCTCCACCACTACCAAAAAAATTGAAAAGCCCTGCATCTGCGAAAGATTTATTCATTACCCAATCCCGATATGATTCAATCTTATTTAGAGGATTATATGTTATCGTATACCCATAATGGCAATAGATTATCGATGGATCTTTCAAATAAGCTGAATAAAGTCTATTCAGCATCTTAGAATCATATAATAAATCATCATCGATTGTCAAAATTGGATTATTTGGAAAATCCTTAAGAGAATAATAATATTTTTTATGTGATTTGATATCTCCTTCAACAAATATATATTCCACACCTCTTTTAGTCAGTTTTGACAATCTCAGCGGAAGCAAATTCAATGAACTGATCTGATCTGATGATAAATAAACCAAAATCCTGTTTGGTTGTAAATCTTGACGTAAAATTGTTTCCAAAGTTAGGTTTAAGTCTTCTAGTCTAGCAGGAAATGAAGTTAAAGAAACTATTACATTACAAGACCTTCCACCACCCAAACTATATTGTTTATTTCTACTTGTCAAAAAATAAAAAAATCTTAAAATAAAATAAGCAACATTTCTATTCAAAAATCTAACGATTGAATAAAATTTCAACTTATTCAAAAATAATATCTTTTTATGATTAGTAAAGTCATTGATTTTTATAAAAACATCTACAATCTTCATCTTTTTTTATTAATTTCATTACCAATAACTGGCTCCATATAACCAAAATAGCTCATTAAAAATATTATATAAGTTGGATATAAAATGATGTGACTTACCATTGTCATAAAAACAAAAATTACGATTGCAGAAACATAATGAGTAAAACTTGATGATTTCAGTTTGTATAATCGACGAGCCCGTATAAACATTTCCCTTAATATCATAAGTAATAGAATTAAACCTATAACTCCATAATTAAATAATGCTTCCAAATAGTCGTTATGTGACGATAAATCCAATTTATTCAAAGGTTTGACCATATTATGTCCATGTCCCATTAATTTATATTCTATCGATGATTTAGAGAACATACTTAAAACCTCTTCGTAAATCTCCAATCTTCCAGACCCCTGATCATCCTCGATGCTTTCAAAACGTCCTATAAGATATCCATCAGAAGATTCATTAATAATTATAAAACCATAAGCAGCACCTATTGCGAGTACTATAGCCAACATAATCCCCGATACAGACATCCCCTTTCCAGAACCTTTAATATAAGTGTAATAGAGATAGATCGCCGTTGAAATTAAAACTGCAAGCATTGCTCCCCTTTTTGCAGAAAATACCACCATTAATATTACTGCGGCTAAAAGGATGTTACGCAATAAGCTATTTTTTAAACTTAAGAGCCAAGGAAGAAACAGTATTACATAATATATATGGTTGACAGAAGCTAAGGTGTCTAATAATTGAACATTACGAGCCTGCATAACTGTCATATATAAGAAACACGCAAGTAAAAATATGATCACAAAAAGACCTGATACATAAATCTCCTTAATTTGACTTTTTCTAAACAGGACAAAGAGAAAAAAAACCGATGGCCAGAGTAAAGTGAAAGATAAATTAATTAAATATCTATCAGGTTGAACAAGGCCTGATAAAAACATCCAAACGCACCACAGAGTTACCAATAGGTATAACTTTGTTTTTGAAACAACAGATTTATTTAAAATCAAAGCAAACACTGACAATGCAATTATCCCGATCCGTGTAAGATGTACATATATATTGCTTTCTGCTCCCTCTTGACCTGCATATATATCAGATGCTGCAAATATCATTAAAAAATAAGTGAACACTAGATATAAAATTCCTGTCCCAAATAAAATAAACGTATTTAAACCCTTTTGCGTTAATTTCATATTTCACTGAGTTACAGCCACCTTTTTAAATAGTCCATTGAATCCTTTCTAAGTATATCTAATTTTTTATTTACAACACTATAATCTATTACCATCTTCCATCGATCATCTTCTAATATCTCGCTATAAGAATAAAAAATTCTTTCACTAAGCCCTAACTTTGCCAATAAATTCTCGATCCTATTAAATTTCTTTATATCTGCGGGGATTACAATAAAATTTTTCTGAAATATTATTGAAAAACATACTCCATGAAAAGAATCTGTAATTACATATGGGGCTGTCTTTATATAATAAAGCCAGTCACCAATTGAAGGAAAGGGAACAATAGAGGTACCTTTAAATGGTTTAATTCCACGTAATTCTCGAATTTTAAGTTTTTCTTTTGCTTTAAATTTAACAGTAAAATCATAAAACTCTTGATCCCTTTTGAATTTAAAGCATGTGACTTTATTATTACTCGTATGATTTTTTGAAATTAAATTATCATAATTATAAAGTAATAGTGTTGGGTCTAAAACCAGCGTTGACTCTATATGAAGAGTTTCTAGCAATAAATCCTTTCCGTTTACCTCCCTGACAGCGATATCCTGAAATTTCTTCAATAAAACTTTAACTTCGTCAGTTTCATTTTTATTGAATGGCCAATCTTTTTGTCCGAAACTCGCTGCATAAGAAATTCTTCTACTTGTTTCAGGAAGAAAATCAAAAAAATAATTTAAATAATTATTCTTTGAAATTGATTTATTCCATACCTGATCACTTCCAACAATATATAAATCAAATCCAAAATCATATTTCGTCTCAAAACTATTAAAAGAATCTGTTAAACGAAAGTGAGTTCTACGATATTTTTCAAAAGAAACATCATTTATTTTCTCAACTATTTTACCTATAAACGTTCTTTGAGGGGTAAGTGTTAGGTCAATTATTTGAACCTCATGCCCTAATGACTCTACGACCTGCTTCAAAGCATATGCTTGTAAAAATGCACCAAAATTAGGCACATTATGAAATGTCAATATACCAACTTTCATTTTATATTTATTATCGTTTTTATTAAGTAATATGAATTATTGCCTCTTCCTAATTTTTGATCTCACCATTTCAATCAATGACATACCCATATATTTTTCCATTATATAATAAACTATATATATATAGAGAGATAGAAATAAAACATTAAAAACATACAAAGTAATTCCTGTCAAATAATAAGTTAAGGTAAATGCAAATAAGATAGACACCCAATTAAAGCAAAGAATATTAATCAATTTTTTAGAGAATTTGAACTTAAAAAGTTTCTTAGCTGCGAAAATCCACAAAGCCATAAAAAAAATATATCCTATAAAATAGCTTATGCCTAAACCATCAAATCCAAAATACTTAGTAAATAAAATCAGCAATACGTACTCTAAAAAAGCAAAGAAACATTGTATTGTCGCATACCAAACTGGTTTATTAAACGCCATAACAGAGTGGGCTAATGGAAATCCCAATACACGTAATGAAACTCCCAATACCTGCCATCTAATAATACTGCTCCCCACTTCAAAATCTTTTGAATAAAGAAGTGTTAATAAAACTTCAGCGAAAAGAACCAATAATATCACTCCAATACCCGCTAATAATGAGCCAAACTCCATTTGTTCGTTTACCATTCTTCTTACTATAGAATGATCTTCGATTGATTTCATTAACCTTGGCATAAAATCGACACCCATAGCAGAAAGAATTATTCCAATATATAAATTGGATATAATCCAGCATGCTTGATACACTCCTACAACTTCTATATCAAAGTGTGCTCCTATATAACTTCTTGAAAAAAAAGTGAATAATGAAGAAACAGCAGCTGAAACGCTAAAACCTAATCCTAAGGAAAGTAATGTTTTGAATTCAGCAAAAAACTCACCTTTATTGAATTCTGTTTTCCTTATGCTCTGCTTTCTTACATAAATATAACTGAATAAAAGAGATGTTAATCCAAAAGAGACAAAACTAAGAACAATACCCTCCTCACCTAGCAGTAAAACAAAGAGAACTGAACTTAGTGAACCAACAACAACAGCTACAATTTGACTTATAGCTAAAGATTTCAAGTCACGAAGACCATTCAAAATAGAAATTTGCCCTTGTGAAATACTTCTAAAGAGTACCGCTAATGATGCAATAACAATACCAATTGCATAATCTTCCGAATTAAAGAGAACACTACTTATCCACTTTGAAAAACATACACATAAAATGGATGTTACGATGGATGTAACCAACAATCCTTGTGAAAAAACAGATATACACCGGTCTCGTTCTATAAGATTATCGCTATTTTTCGCAATTTGTCTAACCCCGCTTTTATCCAAACCAAGAGATGAAAATGACAAAGCTGTCTCAATAAATACTTGATAAAGACCGTAAATTCCGAATCCCTTTGTTCCTAATAAGACCGCAATAACCTTATTTCTAAACAGCCCAAAAACCATTTGAAAAATGCTCACGAACGCAATTAGACCACTTGACTTAGCTATCTGCTTATATGATGATGCCATTTATATACTACGTTTTCTACTATATAATATTAATTTATTATTCCTACTCTCCAATTGCGTAATAATCAAACCCAAAGGATTTTAATTTATGATTAGACAAAAGTTTCCTGCCATCAAAAACAAAAGAAGGTTTTTTCATATTTTCCTTAATCCTTGACCAGTCATAATCTTTAAACTCATCCCATTCAGTTAGAACTGCTATAGCATGCGCATTTTGCATGGCTTCATAAGGATCATTTACCACTTTTACTAATCTCCTATTATCCTCAAGTGAACGTGTCCCTAAATAATCTAAATCCTTGTAAATTTGTTCAGCCGGAACTTTCGGATCATAGACAATAATATTCGCCTCTTCATCTAATAAGTGGTCGGCTACATAAATAGCGGCTGATTCTCTTGTATCATTGGTGTCTTTCTTAAATGCCCAACCAAGAAAAGCAATATTCTTTCCATTTACAGTATTATACATGGTTTGAATAATTTTTTCTGCAAATCGGGACTTTTGATGATCGTTCATCAAAATAACCTGTTCCCAATAATCAGCTACTTTATTCAGATTATAAGATCTGGCAATATAAACGAGATTTAAAATATCCTTTTGGAAACAAGAACCTCCAAAACCTACAGATGATTTTAGGAATTTAGAACCAATTCTTGAGTCTTTACCAATGGCATTGGCTACTTCGTCAACATTTGCCCCAGTTACCTCACATAATTCAGAAATAGAATTTATAGAAGAAACCCGTTGCGCTAAAAAGGCATTAGCAACTAATTTTGATAATTCAGAGGACCATAAATTAGTTGTAATTATATTTTCCTGTGGAACCCAAGTAGAATAAACATCTACTAAACTTTGGATAGCCTCCTCGTTTTCTCCTCCTATAAGCACTCTATCCGGATTATGCAAATCAGTCACTGCAGTACCTTCGGCTAAGAATTCAGGATTAGAAAGAATATGGAAATTAACACCATTACCTGTATTATCCAATATTGATTTTAGAGCAGCAGCAGTTCTTACAGGTAATGTAGATTTTTCAACTACAATTTTATCATCTTTCGCCACTGCAGCAATTTGTCTCGCACATAGCTCAATAAATTTTAAATCTGCAGCCTGACCCTTACCCTTACCATATGTTTTAGTAGGGGTATTAACAGAGATAAAAATCATATCAGCTTCATTAATTGCTTTTTCTACATCGGTAGAAAAGAATAGATTTCTGCCTCTAGCCTCTGCAACCACTTGATCTAAGCCTGGTTCGTAAACCGGTAAATTATCTAAATTTTCATCATTCCAAGCCTCAATTCTAGCTTGATTTAAATCAACTACTGTAACTTGAATATGAGGATTTTTTTGAGCTACTACCGACATTGTTGGCCCTCCAACGTATCCTGCTCCTATACAAGCTATTTTTTTTATTACTTTCATGTTTTTTCAATTGGGGGGAATTTGACCTCTTAAATAGTAAATTTTTACAACCTTGCGTCAACTAAGTTTCTATCTAAGCAAGCTTTTATATCAAAAACTACAGACTTTTCACTTTTCAGGTTCTCAAGGTTTAATTCCAAAAATTCATTATGGGAAACAGCAATCACGATTGAATCATATTTTTTACCTTCTATCAATGATGATAAAATATCTAAATTATATTCATGCTTTACTTCTTCTACGTCAGCCCAAGGATCATAAATATCAACATTAACTCCATATTCTTGGAGTTCATGATAAACGTCAACTACTTTTGTATTCCTTACATCTGGACAGTTTTCTTTAAAAGTTACTCCAAGTATTAAAGTATTAGCTTTGCTAACTGGTATATCCTTTTTTATCATTAATTTAACAACTTTAGATGCTATAAACTCTGAAACTGAATCATTAACTCTTCTTCCAGAAAGTATTACCGCGGGATGATAGCCCAATTGTGTTGCTTTATGTGCAAGATAATACGGGTCAACCGATATACAATGCCCCCCCACGAGCCCAGGTCTATATTTTAAGAAATTAAATTTAGTTCCTGCAGCCTCCAATACATCATTGGTGTCGATTCCAACTCTGTCAAAGATTAACGCTAATTCATTCACAAAAGAAATGTTCACATCCCGTTGTGCATTTTCAATTGCTTTAGATGCTTCTGCAACTTTAATATTCGGAGCTTTATGAGTTCCTGCTTTAATAATGGTTTTGTATAATTGATCAATTTCTTCAGCAATATCAGGTGTTGATCCAGATGTAACCTTTTTAATAGTTGTTAACGTATTAACTTTATCTCCGGGAACGATTCTTTCAGGAGAATATCCCACAAAAAAATCTTGGTTTAGCTTCAATTCTGAAATTTTCTCTAATACAGGAACGCAATCCTCTTCTGTACAACCTGGGTAAACTGTAGATTCATAAATAACAATATCTCCAGGTTTAATCACTTTCCCTAACATTTCAGAAGCTTTCATCAAGGGCGTAAGGTCAGGTGCATTATATCTGTCAATGGGAGTAGGAACAGTAACAATATATATTTGAGCTTCCGATAATTCCTCCAAACTACTTGAAGCCCTATAACCTTTCTCAAAATTAGATTCGTCGGATAATTTTAATCCATTATTTAATTTATCTAAATCTGCCTCTAAGGTTCTATCTTTTCCTAAATTTAATTCCTCAACTCTTTCCTCATTTATATCAAATCCTAATACAGGGAAATATTGTGAAAATTCTATGGCCAAAGGTAATCCTACATACCCTTGTCCAATTACTGCTATTTTCTTCATTTAAATTACTTTGATTAAATACTCAAATTATTTTTTACCGTTTTTTTCATTTTCCTTTTCAGCAACAATCTTGCGTAATCCAGAGCTAGAAAACCGATGGTCTCTACTATTAAAATATAATTCTATACCTTTTGCCTCACAATAAGCTCTTCCTGTAAAATCCCTATCTTTATATTCATCTCCTACAATACGGACATCCAGTTTAAAAGATCTTAAAATATCTTCTAAATCCTGTTCAGTAGAGTAAGGAACAATCTCATCCACAGATACACAACCCCTTAGTTGAATATAACGCTCTACCACTGTTTGAGAAGGAGCATTCTTTTCAGGACGATCCAGAGTAGGATCCATCTGCAATCCACAAATTAAATAATCACATTGACGCTTTGCTTCTGCCAACATCATAATATGACCGGCATGCAATAAATCAAAGGTACTGAAGGTAATTCCTACGCGAGGGCCTGGATTATAGTCCTTTTGCTTTTCAATGATAGTCTTCTCTTCCATAAAGCTGGTATTATTGTTAATTTCTATTTTTACAAACAGGGTTTAAGCTGGCAAGACACCAATTTACAACTTTCAATTTTCTTTTTGATATAAAATAATCTGCCCGTTCACTTGTTTCGGTTTTTCCAGGTAGATTTTAATATTCTTACCCAACAGCTTCTCAGTTTTGCCGCTTAGCTGCAATAAATATGCCGAATCAATATGATCACCGGTAATAAGAACTTCTATCGTGCCGGAATCAATACCATTGGCATAATCACCCAACAGCGCCACCTGATGCACATCCCCTGCCCTATCCAGCACATGGTCTATTGCCTGATCTATACCTAAAAAAGTACGTATCAAGTTCTGGAGACTTTGAAAGAGAGGATGTTCAATGTTTGCCCGGTAGAAGATTTTATTGTTTTCCTGGGATTTAATCAGATAACCGGCATCTGACAGCTGGTTCAATTCTTTTCTGATTGCGTTAGTGGATTCGTTGAACTCCTCGGCAATACCACGTAAATAGCCCTTATTAGTCGAGTTTACAAAAAACTTGATTAATAGCTTTAGACGGGTCTTGGACGTAATGAGTGAATCCAACATATCAAATAGTGAGCAACAAAAGTACTCATTATTGAATTAATTTCAAAAGATTGGATTAGTTTGGATAGTAAAAGAGTAACGTAAACCTAATAAATAAGTTCTTTATATAGTCATAAATATGGCTTTAATTATATAAATAATCGTTTTAATTCATCTAAAGCACTACATTAATTTTATGTTAATTAATTTTGACTCGTAACAAAGGTGTCTATGTAAAGTATGCTCATAATATTTGAATACCTTAACAGAATCAGATTTTCGTGATACTCTTGCCACAGCTGTGGACAAAAATATGCTTCAGATAACGGATATAAGTCATTTTATCTCGTCATTATAACAAGCTGTGCCCTACCTACATTTTGATAAAACGATTATACCTTCAGAAAACAAAAAGTGCAGAAGCATTTGGTAGACGATAATATATTGAAAATTATTGTCAATTCATCTTTTTATGAAGAGGTAACGGGTTATCCAAATGCATTACCAGACATTTTTGGGTATTGCCCATCGTTATTTCAGATCTACCTAACGAGGCCTTTGGCAATGAGGAAATAGAGCGTCTTTGATTATTTATAACGGCGATTATGGAAAGCAAAAAGTCTTAAAAGAGGTAAAGTAAATCCTTCTTCTTGTGAAGCAACCTAAACGAGAATCGAACCAATATTCATAAGGGATACTTTCTGAATCTAGATTCTTAGGAAAGAAATCGCGGGAACTACACTCGAAGAACTTTGCCGATTCGTTTAATTGATCATACGATTACAAAGTAAAACAATCATTAACCTCAATTAAACCAACATACCCTAAGATAAATTTAATACTTTAGGTAGTTTTTCCTAATCGAGTATCTCTGATAATTCTAATTATAGGTAGTTATTCCATTTTATAATTATCAATCAATAATAGGTGATTGATTCATTTTGTATTTTTCTAATTTTAAATGTGATTGACATTTACTTTACCATTCTTAACGACCTGTATAAGCTCCTATAAAAACCTGATTTTTTAACCCTTACTTTTAAGGTATGGGATTTTTACTATGATTTTGAAATTACGATTAATCGTTTAGTTATTTTCTGTCCATTCACTCGGATGTAGCAACTCTCTAATATCTATTTTTAGAAATTTTGCTATTTCGTTAAGTGTATTCAAAGTGGGTTGTTGTTTGTTATTTACCCATCTAGACACTGTTTCCTTTTTAACTTTTAGATGAATAACTAGGTCATTGTTTTTTAACCCTTTTCTTTCTAGTATTTCTGCAATACGGTTGATTTTATATTCACGCATAAAATTATTTTACTTTTTTTGTTGATATTTAAAATCAACTTTCATATATTTGTGTATGATTTAGATAGTTCTAAGTCATATAGTTTGAGCAGCTATTAGGAATTTCCTAATCAATACAACGAGTCTCCACCTTCTCAATTGGAACCTGAGATGGAGGCGGTAAGGTAAGATTATGCTCATTTCCAACGATTGTTATATATTTGAATATAATTACGTGGGAGTGGGCCTTACTGTGAATCCGCTTTCAGGTTCCGCCTAAGATTATTCGTCTTAGGTCTGACCTAGGGTTTCGACTCTAGTGAGAAGAGCGGTGGATGTTAAGGTTTCACTCCTTACGTGATTTAGAAGACTCGTTCCATCATAAATTATTTAGATTATGTGGACGAAAACATTTACCACCGAGGAAAATCACTACAACATGATTCAGCATCATCGTTACTGGTTTTCCCGTAAACAACTAACAAAGAACATATTCTGTTCGCCAGAATAAGTATCGGCCAATATAACAGGAGACAAAAGGGCCCTTCGAATCGTAGTTTCAGGCCAAATCCCTCTAGTCTTCCTGTTTTACCAGTCACCTTCTTAAAACAACTAGCAACGGCTACTTGCCTCTGTTAAGGTTAGTAACACGGTTTATTTCTCGACAATTTAAATCTAGGCTAATTTTTTCATACTGTCAAGTGTATCCAAGATAGTTTACGGGTCTTTTCGATCTGGGAAGGGGCTGGTATATATTAATTATTTTCCGAATTAGCTCCAATCAAGCCATTTATAAACCAAATATCCAAGAAAGAGCTGTTATGGAAGAAATGTTCACATATGAAGAATATAATCCTTTTTAGGATTCCCAAATCTTCATATAACTAATTAACCAATGCAACAAGTTAATCAAAAAGGGCTTGTGGACCTTTTAATATCTAGAATATCGCCAGATGTCCGCAGGTGTAGTCACAACAATATTATAGTACAAATTCGATTTCTTTTAATAACCATATTTACGATATGTTTCAGTTTGTTTAATAATCAGTTAATTGCTCAGGAGCCTCACACCAGTGAGGCAAATGAGAATTTATTATGCAGCGGGACCGTATGTTCCGCTTTTACTAACGAACTGATGGAAGGTGTGACGATCCGAACATCTACTAGGTCAACAAAGACTACTCAAGATGGGAAATTCACAATACAAATTTCCAAGGGGGATAAAAAGCTGCTAATTCATCATGTTGGTTATAAAGACTCCTCTGTTAATATAGAATTAGATTATAGCAATCTGAAAATTGTACTATATCCCATGGAAAATTTGATTGATGAGGTACAGATAATCAGTACAGGATATCAAAAAATTCCCAAAGATAGAGCGACCGGAAGTTTCTCCCAGATCGATAGAGAAATGCTTGATCGTAGAGTATCAACCCATTTGTTAAATATGTTAGATGGAATGGCTCCAGGCATTGTTACCAATCTTAAGGGTAAGCAAAGAGGTCAAGCAGATATTGAAGTTCGGGGAAAGTCGACGCTTTACTCTAATGCAGAGCCTTTAATAGTACTTGATGATTTTCCATATGAAGGAAATCTAGAATCAATAAACCCAAATGATATTGAAAATATCACTATCCTAAAGGATGCGTCTGCGGCATCAATTTGGGGCGTTAGAGCGAGTAATGGAGTAATTGTAATTACAACTAAAGCGGCAAAAAAACAAGAAAAATCAGTTATAGAATTTATAGCAAATCAATCTTTTACTGGAAAACGAAATGTATTTGATAGACCGATGTTAAGCTCAGCAGAATATATTGAAATAGAGCGATTTCTGTTTGATAAAGGAAAATACAATGCCATATTGAATAGAGGTTACAGCGCGGTCTCTCCAGTCGTAGAGATTCTTTCAAAAATGCGGTCCGGAGAAATTTTGGAAAGCGAAGGAAACAAAGAAATTGATGAAATTAGTAAAATAGATGTTAGAGATCAATTTAATAAATATTTTAACCGCGGACGCCATGAGCAGCAATATAACATTTCTGTACGGGGAGCTAGTGAAAGGCATGATTATTATGTCTCAATAGGGTATGATAAAAATAAAACCCATTCTATAGGAAATTCTTTAGATCGATGGACACTCCAGTCAGCAAACACATACCGATTATTAAGAGATAAAATAAAATTAACACACAGACTGGTTTATAATAATCTTATCACATTATCAGAGAATTTAGATATTCCAACCGAACCCAAATACCCATATAGCAGGTATATGGATCATAACGGAAAATATCTTGTTGAGGCGAAGAGTCTAAGACTAGGGTTTCTTGATGGCTTGACAGAGGGTCGATTGCTGGATTGGTATTATCGACCCTTAGAAAATTTATATCAAAGTGATTTTCATAGTACAAGAAGGACAACAGGACTCAGAAATTCTTTACAACTAGAAGCTGTTCTATTTAAAGGTATGACAGCATCTGCTTTTTATCTTCATCAGATCGAAAACTATGACAACCCAACATACTATGGTCCAAATTCATATTACACAAGAAATTTGGTTAATAGTTTTTCGTACCTGGATAGTGATGGAACTCTCCTATATGGAATACCTAAGGGAGGAATACTTGATGTAGATGATCGAAAGAATCGAAATCAGACTGGCAGATTGCAAATAAATTATAATAAGATATTTGGTGAAAACCACGAATTTAATGCGCTTATTGGAACTGAGGTAAGAGATAATACTATGATTAGTGGGGCTTATGGCCTTTATGGTTATAACGAAGAGAATAGGACCCACCAAAATTATCTAATTGATTATGTTAATCCATTTTCATTATGGTATAATGGACAAAGTTCAAGGATTGAAACTAGGACAAATTCAGGATCTACCACCGACCGATTTGTCTCTTATTATTCGAATTTTCTTTATTCGTTCAAAAACAGATATCGTTTGAGTTTTAGTTTGAGGCGAGACGGATCTAATTTATTCGGAGTTGATGCTAATCAGAAATTTGTTCCCCTCTGGTCAGTAGGGGCCTTATGGGATATTCAAAAAGAGAATTTTTTACCTGATATTATTTCAAAGATGCAATTCCGTGGATCCTATGGATATAACGGAAATCTTAATCGCAATGTTTCGGGATACCTCACGGCAAGAACTGGTAGTGGAGGATCTATTTTAGGACATCAATTTTTTGAAATTGTTAACCCGCCTAACCCGTCTTTACGTTGGGAGAGAGTAAGAAATATTAATCTGGGATTAGATCTATCTTTATTCAAAAATCGAATTGAGGTATCTGGAGAATTCTGGACAAAAAAAGCTTTAGACTTGATTGCAGAGATGTCGACTCCAACCCAGACAGGAATAAAAGGGTTCACTGGGAATTCGGCAAGCACGCTATCTCATGGTTTAGATTTTTCGATGCTATCTAAAAATTTACATGGTAAGTTGCAATGGTCTACTCAGCTTTTCATTGGACTGTCTAAGAATAAAGTGTCAGATGTTTACAGTATCCCAACAACAAATTTTAATATTCTTTCGGCAATATATAACTATCCACAAGTTGGTTATAATCAATTTTCTCTATTTGCCTTTCCAATGAGAGGCCTAGACGAAGTTGGGAACCCAGTCGGTTATTTAGAAAGCAATGAATCAACTGACTATCAGTTAATTAAAAGTTCTAAGAATCCTGAGGACATGAAATTTATGGGATCTTCAGTACCAACATTGAATTCTACCTTGTGGAATAAGCTTAGCTATAGGGGATTTGAACTTGCATTATCATTTCGATGGTACTCTGGATATGTTTTTAGACGAAACTCGTTAGACAATGCTGCCCTTTATAATAATATATATACAATTTGGGATTATGGTAAACAATGGTCTAATCCAGGTGATGAGCAATCTACCATAGTTCCTGCTTTACACTACCCTGTTAACATAAATCGAAATGATTTTTTTAAATATTCTGATTTACTAGTGGAAAAGGGGGATCATTTGAGACTTCAGGATGTCCAGTTCTCCTTTAGCCCCTCTGGTAAATTTAGTAAAAGTAAGATCTCTGGTCTAAAAGTTTCTTTATTGGTGACAGATTTAGGAATGATATGGTCCAAAAATAAATTGGGAATTGATCCACAGTATATTGAAGGTAATCGGATCAGACCTACCTATTCTCTCAATATTCACTTTAATCTTTAGAAATATGAAAAGAATCGTGATTTACAGCATATTAATACTTTCATCCATTGCTTGTGAGCATAAATTTTTGGATGAAAAACCAAGTTCTAATATAATACGTCCCCAAACGTTGGATGATTTGGAAAGTTTACTGGATAATGATTGGGTTATCAACGTTACAGGAGTACTTAAGAGAGTGTCTTCTGATGAGTATTATATACTTAACGAACAGACTTGGAAATCCTTGCCTTGGGCAACTCAAAGAAACGCATATATCTGGCAAGAAGATTTATATCAAGGAGAAACAGGGATAAAAGATTGGGATTATCTATATCGGGTAGTATTTTATGCAAATTCTGTCCTCGGAGAATTGGAAGAAATAAATGTTGATGACATTCAGCGATCTAAAGATTTAAAAGGAAAAGCTCTTTTTATTCGGGCATTTGCGAATTATGATCTTGTTAATACATTTGCAAATTTTTATAACCCTGAAACAGCTGATCTTGATCTTGGAATTCCCATTCGATTATCTGCTGATATTAATAAAGTTGAGCAAAGGAGTTCGGTTAAAGCTTGTTATCAACACATAATAACAGATTTAGAAGAGTCTCTGTCTCTAATCGTATCAGGTCCTCCAGACCCATTAAGAACGCGACCTAGTAAAGCCGCTGCATATGCCTTACTGGCGAAGGTCTATCTCAATATGGCAAATTATCAAAATGCTCTGGAAGCAACTAATAAAACTTTAGAGTTATATTCCTATGTTACAGACTTTAACACGCTTGATCTCTCATCAGAACAACCATTTAGAAACAATTACAATGATATAATTTATTACACAACGCAAGTGCAAGACTTTACCATTACATCAGGTGTTGGTCCTTTAACTGCGAATTACATTTCCATAGATACATTATTGCTTTCTAGTTATGATGCATCAATTGATTTAAGGTTTCCAGTTTTTTTCTCAGTTGCAGATAATGGAAATTATTATAGGAAAATGATGTTTGGAAGTCGATTAGTCAACTTATATCCATTTACAGGGTTAGCAACGGATGAGATCTTTCTTATTAAAGCTGAATGTGAAACGAGATTAGGAAAAGATGATCAGGCTAAAAAGACACTTTTAAGTTTTCTAGAAAAAAGATTTATAAAGGGTTATAGACCGAATCTAAATAATTTGAATAATAAGGAGTTGCTGGAGAGAGTATTTGAGGAACGAAAAAAGGAACTTATCTGGAGATCAACACGATGGAGTGATATAAAAAGGTTATCCAGGGATGGAGAGGAGTTGGTACTCACAAGAATAATTGGTGAAAATCATTATGAATTAAAGTCAAATTCTCCGCGCTTCATTTTTCCAATTCCGGACAATGAATTAATACACTTAAAAAAATAAAGAAATGAAATATTGCAGTCTTATTTTTTGCATGATACTGTATGTATCATCAACCATAGGTGGATCTATTGAAAATTCAAGAAAAGCCATTGTTAGATTTGAGTTTGATGCCAAGTTTATGACCTTGGAAAACACAGAATTGGAATTGACTATATTTTCACATTATTATCCACCTGCTCTTGGACTTTATGATAGCAAAGAGAAAGTTGTGATAAATGATTCTTTGATTGAACTTTCAGTAGATATTGCTCAAGATATTTCTCTTGTTAAATTCCGTATTTTGGAAGAAGGTGTTCCAATCTTGGAAACGATGCTCGAAAAGGTGTATCTTATTGAACCTGGTGATACACTATGTTGGCAAGTAGGTAACTCTATAAAGATTAAAGGGGTTGACAATAATAAGAACTTTATAAGAAAATTAGTGGATGATAGAAATAATGTGAGGCAAGATGGATGGTTCAATTATTATATTTGGAAAAATCGAATGCCTGATTATTTTGCCGTACTTAAGGATTATTTCGATAGTAGAAGAGAGAGTAGCTTAATGTATGTAGATAAGCTTATGAAAACATATCCCATTAGTGAGGCTGCATATGATTATATCCGGGATGAATGTATTTTTGAGAGTCCCAAGATGATGATAAGTCATCTTGTCCAAACAACAAAATCAAATACAATTTATTATAAGGAAATTTTACCTTTTGCTTTGGAAGAATTGAAAAAGATTAAGGTTAGTAATGAATCAAAAATAGGAATCTCATATATGTATGATTTCTATCTAATGACTTTGTATTCTGCAGAAATAACTATTAAACAACGGACTCAAGAACCAAGTAGGATAAACACCCATCATTTGGATATACTTATAGAAAAGGTGTTAAATGATGCTCCTAAAGGGATCACTAAAGAAAGGTTATTAACTTATTTTTTCTCCAAATATAAAACGAATGCTTTGGATGATCGCCTAGCACTTGAAATTGCTATGGAAAACATTAAAGATGAAAAGCTAAGAAAACAGCTCTCATCTATCAAATCTTCGCGATATTTTGCTGCTCCTATTCATCCTTTCCGTTTTGAGGATATCAATGGAAAGATTTTTAAACCTGAGAGTTTCAAGGGGAAAACAGTAATACTTGATTTTTGGTTTAAAGGTTGTCATAGCTGTGCCCTATTACATGAGAAACTTGAAAACTTGCAAAGGGAAATTTCTGATCCTAATATATTGTTTGTAACAGTAAATGTAGATATGAAACGTAACAAATGGCTTGAAGGAATGGACTCAGGGAAATATACATCTAGTAATGGGATAAACCTCAGAGTTCTAGAAAATGATAGAGATTTTCTAGAAAAATATGAATTTTATGCCTATCCCCAACTACTTGTGATTGATACTCAAGGTAAATTGATTAGTACTGAAATTCCAAAACTAGAAGATGAGCAAAGCAAAAAGAAGTTTATGGAATTAATGACCAATTAAACGTAATATTATAAAAATAGGCATAGATATATCCATGCCTATTTTTATAATATTACGGAGAAACATATTCTCCCTTTTCATCTGTTTCCTCAATCCAGCCCTGAGCTAGATAATCGGCTACTTCCGATGGAGTGAAGTTTGTCTGGTTTTCTGGGAGATTTTCGGGACTTAAGATCTTGTACCCGCATGCTTCATTAGAAGCTGAGGTACAGTGTCCTTGATCATAAGAGGTCTCGAGCTCAAAACCATCTGGTGCATTGACGATATATGGTTCGTCGACTTTCTGACCCTGCGTGAATGCGCTTGTAGCAAAAGCCAACCCGATGATCGCTAATCCCATTAACGATGACCCCACTGTTCTTTGAAATTTGGTTTTCATGATTTTTGTTTTTAATGATTAAATATTGTTTATAATATTTCGAATGGCCCACAGACCCAGTAATAATATGATTGAATTAAATACCAGGTGCTCTGTCCATCCCAATGATCCGATAACACCACCGCAATAACATAACTTTTCCTTGACCAAGCTGATCATCACCAACAGATAAATGGTAAAAATAGCCATGAGCACAACAGATAGCACAAAGGATAACTTTTGTACTTTCCTAAATGCAAGGACCATTCCTATAGCCAATATCAATTCCAGACTTGGAATTACCCATGCGATAAAATCTGCATAGGTGCCAAAAAGTGGGACTTTTCGGATTCCATTTGTGAACGACTCAATGTCGTTGAGCTTACTGTAACCCGTATAGGTAAACAAAAAGACATAGATTAGCCGGACAACTGTTGGAATCCAAGAAAAATCCCAAAGATGGTTTTTGCCTTCAGAAGGGCCAATATCTAACTGATGGTTATCTGTTCTGCTATGTTGGTCACTTTGATGAGTGGTGTTCATGATTCAAAATTTAATGATGTATCGAAAATACTTGTTGGAGAACCAGAATAAGTTCTGATAAGCTCCTGTGATATTGTTTCTTTCCCCCGTCTTGGGGGAGAAGACCGCGAATTTTCTTGAATGTGCCTTCATACGATATGGTGAATTAATTGTTTTAAAATGATGATGGAGAAATATTGCGCTCATCCTCTGCAGGCAAATGCAAAATCTTCGTTAATTCTAAAGGACTGACCTAAAGATTGCTTTTTCTCCTGTGACCTCTTGATATGTATGGTAACGGCTATAATTTAGATTCTTTCATAGAATTTTTGAGTGTCAATGGTTACAGGTCGGGTCACCTGATCCATGGCTATATTCTTTCGAATCGGTCAGGGTAAAGTTCCCAAATAAAAGCATGGTTTGAAAGTCCAGTTTTTCCAATCCACGGATTTCCCAATGTAGATACTGTGTTTTGGATGGGTTAATGACAGAATATAGCGGGTAAATGACAAATCTGTCAATGACAGGTGTGAAACCGGTAATTTTGAAAATAAAACTGGGGTTATATAGGTTTTGAGCTAGATTGTTTAATTCTTGTTTTTCAGTCTATTAACACCGTTTAAACCCGATGAGTAGCTGGTTTTTAACACTCGAAAGTGATATTTAAACCTTTATCCTCTATTTTCATCTTTTCATTGAGCAGAAAGGTACTTTTAGCTGAAACGTTTTGTAATCTTCAAATCTATCATTCACTTTTGGTTACGATTAATCGCAAGTCTTTATGGCCTAAAGCCGCAAGGCCGGTGCGAGACCGGAAAATGGTATTATTTAAAGAGGACCCAATCATGGAATGGATTCAGCAGTTAGACCGCTATAAGCTCCTATCGGACATTCCCGTAACCCAGCGGGAAATGAGGGAGTTTACTGGTGATGAGCCTGACTACCCGAAATGCAATATTGTATTTCCACGTTAAGGTGCCAATATGCGCGCAGCCTGAAGGTTGTGCGCATAATTTTTCTGAATGACAGCTTGCCTGTTGAGCGGTTTCATCATCAGATTGTCTATCACAACCGAGCTGGAAAACCTCAAAAGATAATAATTACAACATGAAAATTACGAATGCCAACAAAATTTATGATAACCTTCCAGCCAGTCAGTGGCGGGAATTCGCTTATTTTTCAGCTAACCTTCAACATATTCTTGCAATACCTTTTGGAAAGCCCCATCTAAAAGGATATCTAGAACTTCGGGATTATATTGCTAAACAAGCCATCCTCGACTTACGAAATGGTCTATCGGAAGGAACAACAAATGAGATATTTAAAGGAGCCATAAATAATGGGGCTTCAATGTTCATCTCATTCCATTATGCTTCCTACCGAACACTTCCATTGAAAATTCTGGCAGAGGGGAAATCAGTATGTGTCCTATTATCCGAAGATGTATATGATGTATATAGTGACTATTACAAAGCATTATTAGCAACTGGCGAATCCAGAGGAACTTCCCCCAAACTACATTTGCAGAGAGCTGAGGATCCTAAGATCTTTTTTAAGTTGCGCCAAATGGTGGCAAGCGGTGTACATATTTTCGTTTATGGCGATGGGACAAAGGGTGCATTAACTTCACCTGCTCCGCAAGGTAATCAACAGATCAAGCTATTAAATGCCTTGATCTCCGTGCGTTCGGGTTACTTAGATTTTGCCTATTTACTTGGAACTCCCGCCTATCTACTTTTGGACCGAACTAAAAATCCGGCGCAGGCCACAAAAAGTGACTCAGACCTATTTTGTTACAAACTTCAAACCCAAAGAAATAGGCAGGATTTTGTTAAAAAGATGCTAACGGAAATTTATGTTTGCTTTGGACATGTTCTTAAAGATGATCCCTATTGTTGGGAATCTTTTTTATACCTGCACCGTCACACGATACCTAAATCACCACTTTTTGATTGGCAAAGACAAAATCGCATTGTCCCCTTTTCATGGCAACAAAAACGCCACGTACTTGACCGTTATACTTATCGGGTATTTGAAATCGAATAACATGGAGTAATTGATTTTCAAGGGAATATTTTTTGCATTCTAATTTTTGTGCTTAATTTTAAGCCGCTAACCGGAGCCTTGCTCCTAAACCTACTAACCAGATGAACCGAAATCATTGGACCATATCCAGGCACTTGGTTTTTTGGATTGCCTATGCATTCTACTTCTATGTTGTGAATAAGCTTGGCAATAGTAAGCTTTCTTTTTGGACAGTTCTGTATTCCATGCCATTTTTTATTCTGATCTATTATGGAATTTCTTACAGCTTAAATGTACACCTTTACAATAAAAGGTACCTTAAGGCAATATCGATTGCCTTTCTGGTCTATGGAATTACCTTCATTGGTATTTATTTACTGACACATGGCTGGCCAGGCTCGATTGGGTTATATGCAGATTACTTTACTTCAAAACCTAATTTTAGTCTCCGAAAATTTTTGCAGACCTACCTAAAATTGATCGGTAACTTTTCCATATTTGCCTTTCTGGGTTATCAATATCGGCTCAAGATACTCTCCATGGAGCAGCAGCAACAGGAACATGAATGGCGGCGACGCTATGAATATACCACACTCACCCAGCAGGTTTCTCCCCACCTTTTAGCAAACATATTCCAGTCGCTTGAACAACAGCTTAGCGAGGTCCGTCCGGAATTGCGTAAAAGGATTGTTGAACTTTATTCCGTGATGCGGTATTTTATGGATTCCACCCGACCCGAGGGGAGGACCTCAGTACTCTTAGCGCAAGAAATCCAGGCTACCAAACAATTCATCTCAATCCATGACGGCTTTTCATCGAGAAAATCCATCTTCTATTGGCAGGTAACCGGAAACATCGAAGGCGCGTTTATTCCCTCAACATGTTTGGTAACCTTAGTGAGCAACGTGTTCAAACATGGTGATCCATATAGTACCTCCCAACCTGCAATTATTCAGGTATGCGTCCAGAGAGATCTGTTTAAAATCACCGTATCGAACAAAGTCCGTTCGGCCAAAGCTTCACTTGAAAGCCATGGTGTGGGATTAGAGAATCTCAAAGGAAGGCTTGAATATGCTTATAACGGAAATTTCAAATTGTATCATTCTTTAACAGATGGAACCTTCCAAGTTCATCTGATCGTTAACCTATAATCACAAAAATATTATGAGAAACTACACCGCAATCATTGTCGATGACCAACAAGCCAGCATTGATCTGTTAATGGAACATTTCCAAAAGGTTGAACATGTTCAAGTGGACAACTGTTTTACAGATCCATTCCGAGCTTTGGCATACGTAAGGGCAAACCCCGTAGATTTGGTTATTCTAGATGTAGATTTTGGAGAGAAAATTAATGGATTCGATTGGATCGCAACAGTTACTAAATTCAAACTTAAGTTTATTCTTTACACTGGTTTTAAACAGTTTGAGGACGAAGGTTATATGAGGAATGTGGTGGATGTACTCCTTAAACCTGTGACCTATACTAGGTTTGTGACAGCAATTCATCGGTTAGATGCAGATATTCGACTTGAAATGCCAATAAATCAGAATGGCGATTCATTAGGAGATGCCTATGACTATTTTATGGTACGAACGGATGGCCGGTATTCTCGAAAGAAAATCGTTTTCAAGGAAATTATCTATATTCAAGCAAAAGAGGGATATGTGCTTTTCCATTTGGCCTCTGACACTCAAGTCTATTTTAGTAACTCTCCTTTTCGAAATGTCAGCGAATTATTGCCAAAAAAGTGGTTTAAACAATGTTCTAGGTCGGTTACCTTTAACATAAAGTTCTTCCACTCTTTCCACAAGAATAAGGTTAGGTTGAATCACGTCAAAAATGAGATTTCAACTGGAAACATTAAGAAATATGATAATTTCTACAAGTTTTTAAAGCATAATTTCATTTAGAATGATCATCTAAATCTATCTTTTCTGAAAGTTCCCGTTCCATGGTTGGGTCACTAGAAGGAAATTGATTATGGAAATTGACTATAAAAAAGGATTATTATTTTTTGAACGGATACTTAATTCTATATACATAACATATCATGGAGACGAAAAGGTAAATCAAATCGATGTAAAGGGAATTAACAGAAAAATGAATGTAGCACGCAATGTTTTACTTGACCATATCAGGGAGCTTGCTATCAGCGGAACGAAAAACGACTTGATTACATGTCTAGATATCTGTTACGGAGAGTTTGCACGTCTTATGGAATCGGCTGAAGAATTATCAAAGTTAGCCCATGCAGAGCCTCCCCTTCATGTTATATTTATCAATCACCTGATGAAATTATGCATCAAACTAGAAATGGATTATGGAAATGTAATTAGCCAAGAGGTGAATGTACCTGTTTGGTTAAAAAAGATCGTGCTCCGGCAAATCGCTGTTAAGTTTTCATTGATTCGTTTCAATCTACCCAGAGAACAAATGGGAGACCTATTGACCAATAGGATCTTAAAATTTATTAAGGTAGAAGAATTAGATTTTGAGATAACAAGACGTTCTTTACATTATAAATTAGAAATTATCAGGAGGCTTGAGCAGTGGGATTGGTCCCAAAAGATCCCCCATTATTCTGCTATGGAACAATTCCTGATTTACATAAATTTTAATAGTAAGGAATTTATGGACATTCTTATTGGAAGAATCATGCAGCAGATCTCAGTGGAGAAAGATCTACCCAAAAAGCTCTTTTTATTGATGGACTACCACAAAACTTTTAACCAATTGCATCGAAAACCTGGCCTTATCTTAAACCCTGGTTATCATTCGCTTGATAGGTTTGTTAATAACTGGTTCGATAATGAAATTGAATATGTTCAACATTGCATATCACTGAATAACATTAATCCACAAGTTTCCAGTTATAAAGTTTCACAGGTTAATGTAGGAAAATTACTATGCAATATGTCCTCGGATCAACTGGCTATTTACCTCAGATTGATTGATGAAGAGCAACTCGTCAAAGCAAGATCGCTCAATCAGGTGTATCAGACTCTTGTACCCTTTCTATCCACAAAACACCGCATAAACCTTTCACCTTCATCAGTTCGAGTAAAATCCTATCATCCTGAAGAACATGACAAACAAAAGGTGATAGATGTTCTTGAGCGCATGATAGAAAGGGTAAGAGAATATTAAAAGAAAACAGTAAGATTTTAATATGGAGTGCTTTTAAGCGTACACTCATTTCTCAAGTATCTCTCTGTAAAGGCCTTTCTGTTTGTATGATTTAACAAGATTTATATAGCTCCAGAGAGACAAATTTAAACAAGTTAACTTTTCGTTAGCTATATAACCTAGCTTTTCAAACGATCTAATTCGGAACGCAGATGTGAACTTTCTTTCTCGCGCTTATTCTGACCACTATGTGCGTTCATGTACGATAGTTTTGATACACTCAGTAATAAGGAAATGTTCATTTGGCCCAAATTACCAGCCTTATTTCTAAGTATCTTATTGATTGCAAGGCCAGAATCCATTGAAATATTTAGGTTTTTTTTGACGATAAAAAGAAATTTTGATTCACACAATCCTTCCCATGATGAAATGAAATGTTTCTAACAGGGAACCTTTTCAGGTTGGGATGGCTGTCACATGCAACGATCTAGTTCTATTTCCAAGAAATTCCAAGATAATATCGGGTTCAATTTCATTTTCAATGGCAGTGGAAAGAGTATTTAGTATATTTAGTAACTAGACTTTAATGGCGTGAAATTAGATGATAGTCTCCTGTTAAAATCATTTAATCATCTTCAAAAAAGTAACATTATCGTCTGTTGTCCCACCTCCATTGTCTTATTCAGGTATTCAAACAGAAGGCAGACGATAAAATTCTTTTTTATAGAATTATATTCATATATGCAAACGATTATCTACTTTTGTTTGAGTTAACCAAAATATGAAAAAAATTTTCTCTTTAATCCTATTGCTGGGTTTGGCTATAAGTTGCAGTAAGGATTCGGAGACGACCCCTGAAAAGGTTGAATCCAAACCAATTTCCTTGGAGGTCATGACCCCGCAAGGTTTCGGCTCTGCCGGAATTAAATTAATGGGTAGAGTATTGCATCTAAACGAGGAAACCGTTATTGAACATGGCTTTTTATTGGCAGAAAAAAAAACCTTTGAAAATACGCAATCCATACGACTGAAAATTAACAACAAAATCCAGTCAGGAACCAACGAGATGCTCTTTACTGATTTTCCGAAGACAGCAGTAAATTATGAAATAAAATACTTTATAAAGACACAAAACAAAGAATATTTATCCAAAGCTCTAGAATTTCAGTATATCCCAATAACATTAGAACCATTTTCTGAACGTAATGTAAATCAGGGTGACATCATTAGGGTGAATGGTGATTTTTCTAAATTAAGCGACGATTATTATATCGCTTATTATATCGAAAATTCCATGAGCGCTGAAGCCATCCCTATGCAAATCAGTGCCGACAAGAAGTCGCTGACTTTTACGATTTCACAACGTTTCGGACATGGTGACGAACCTTCCTTTGTGTTAACAACAAACACATCGATGCCTATTTACCTGGGCCGCGTAAATGTGTTAGCCGAGCTACTGCCTCCTGCCGAATTCGTATTGAATTATAGAGACTATCTAACATTCACCGCAACTGGTTATAAATATAGCACCAAAAAACCTTTTTCGATTATAGTCGGTAGTAATTCCTTTAGTCTAAAAACACATACACAAACCACTGTTTCAGATTTAGTGAATGGGCTAAAAGGAAACAGTTTTAAATTCGGATATTATAATGGTTTGGATACGATTTATTTTTCTAAACCTTTAACCTTGTCGGCCCCAAATTCCAATGACTTCTACCTGAGAGAGACTAGTACCCATCCCAATTCTTCATTAAGATTAAGTGTATATGGTCTTAACGAAAAAATGCCTCTGGAAGCTTCGAAAACAACTTTAGGAAGCTACCCTGCACGGGTTATTCCTACATGGAACGGGGAAGACTGGCTAACAGTTGGAGAAATCCCAAATGGAAATTACAACATAAAATTTGAGAACGATTTCTTCACTTATACCCCTACGGAGAAAATTACAGTCAAAAAACTGGAGGTTAGCTCCTTGTCTCCAAGTGTAATCCGCGATGGTGAATTATTAACTATCAGCGGGAATTTCATAAACGGAAGAACCTATCGCGTATATAGCAATCAGGGAATGGCAACAAGTGAACCCGCAGTAAACGGAAAGATAGAAGTGTATCTCGACGATGAAAAAGGAGATCAGTTCGACATTACGCAGGTAGGCTATTATGATGAGAATCTAAAGAAAGAAACTTTAATTAATGTATCGTACCACACAGAATTGAGTCCAGTAACCTATACGCATTTCAGCCCACTGAAAGGAAACAGTTCTACAGCAATTAAGGTATATGGCGAAGGAATAGGAAGAGCGATGATCTTTTTCGACGGCAAATGGATGCCTGCCATGGAATGGGGAAAAGGCTGGGCAAGCTTTTCACCTTACTCCGGAACCTTACCGGGAAAATATAAGATCGCGGTTTTCCACAAAAACAAGTGGTTAACTGTAGATCAAGTTTATGAATACGTTTATTAACTCTCGGACATGTACAACATTCTAAAAAAGACAAAAACACTCTCTTCATTAGTGATATTAATACTAGGATTTATAGGTGTTTCGAGCTGTTCCAAATCAGGCAATCCTGATGTAGAAAAGAACGTCCAGGAATACAAAATTAGCACTGCTAGTTTTTCCGGAATCAGCAGTAAAGAGGTAACTCTTAGTGGAGAAATCCAGTCGATTGGCAGTGAATCTGTCCTAGATTGTGGTTTTATTATCCAATATATAGGCAATAATGGATATGCCTCCACTGAACAGACCGTTAGTTTAGGAAAAATAGATAAAGTTGGGGAATACACAGTAAAATATAAGCCTTCAAAACCCTTTGAACACAATGTCTCTTACTCGTATTATTTTTATGTTCGTACCGATAAAAACTTCTATAAGGGTAACAACTATGAGTTTTCGCTGAATAATCTTAACCCATTACCTGCTCAGGATAGATTTTCCTATGGACGGGATACAATAAAGATTGAAGGGACATTTGATGGCCTTGAGGATAATTACAGAATTAATGTAAGAGGCGCATTTGAAATCTTCAGTGTACCATTTATAGTAAGTGCAGATAAAAAATCAATTTCATTTGTATTACAAGCTAATCTGGAGGTAGTAAACTCTGATGTCATCCAAGTCAATTTAGTCCGAAAAGATGAAAACCCAAGAAAATATCAACAACAGCTGATAAAGATAACTTACCTGGCAAAGGTAAATCTTGAAAAATTCAATTACGACAACCTAGATTATCTAAAATTTTACGTTGAGAATCTCGCAGATCGCTATTCTTATATACCTAATTTGTATGTGTTGATTAATGGAAAAAAAATTCCTTATAGCAAAGAAATCCGATTACAGGATTTTGCTGATTTTTCAGGAACTACCTTCAAAATTGGATATATGAATGGTCGCGATTCGGTTTATTACCCGAATCCATTGGTTTTAGAGCAACCTCCAAAGGATCTGATGCTGACACCGTCAGTTCCCAGAATACATCCTTACACTTACTTCAGCTATTTTGCACCGGAACTAAACAAATACTTTTGGGCTTATTTAAATGCAAAAATCGGCGATCAGGATATTGATGTAACTTATGATTATAGAACCGAGACGCTTGGAGTTCAGGCAGCAGACCTGAAGGAAGGAGAATATGATTTAAAGCTCTATAATAGATTTTATACCTTTACTATACCTAAAAAGGTTAAAGTAGAAACGCTTAAGGTTACCACGACCGGGCCTTTTTCAGCTTATATCGGAGATTCAATAACATTAAAAGGTAATTTCATTAAAGGTCTGGATTATGCCTTTATCAATTCAGAGAATTCATTCATAGGCTCAGCTACAGCAAAAGACGGTTCAATAGCAGTCGACCTAAATACTTACTTTCATCCCACCAAGAAATTCAGGGTAGGAATTCTGAATAATGCCAGTCAGCAATATATCCCCATGAGTGAAGTGATTAGCTTCAATTCTTTGGGTTTTAGTTTAGATAAATTTTATCCAACCAAAGGTACAACCGGAGATGTACTCACGATAGAAGGGCATGGTATCGGCTTTGTCGACCAATTTTTATTAGGAGATACACCCATTACACCTATAAAGATCAACAACAATAAAACGACATTTTCGATACCTCGCTTAAACGGGAAGGGGAAAATGAAAATTGGATATACCATAAACAATACTTTTTACCAAACCACCGATTATTTTGAATACTATTAACCTTTTGCGTTCGCGCATCCTCATATGCTGTAGCCTGATGTTTATCATGATGACAGGATGCGAAAAAACGACCGTTATTGATTCCAATACGGAGCCTGCCATCGGATTAATTACACAAGCAATATCTATTGAATCAGCCAGAGAGCTAAAGATGTCTGGTGAAATTAAAAACCTAAACAAAGAGGAGATTCTTGATATGGGCTTTATCCTTTATGAAATAGGGGATGGAACTGAAAATCCGAAAGAAATATCCTTAGGAAAAGCTCAAGCAAAAGTAGGTCCTATTGAATACCTCTATAGCTCTTCCGACGCATTTCAAATAGGTAAAAAATATGCCTATTGTATATATGTAAGGACGCCCAAAGCTTATTATAAAGGGCAAATTGAGAAATTCAGCATAGATCTGATCAAGACCGAGGATGATGCTGATGCGAAGATCCATAAAGTTATTGCCGGAAACAGCTTTGAACTTAAAGGAGAATTCTCTCAGATGAATCAGAATATTACCTTGAGCATACTGAGCAAAGATTTTTTCAACGAAGTGCTCATTAAGCTTCCTTATCAAATTGCCAAAGATGGCAAAAGTTTAAAAATACAAGCTCCGGGCAAAGATGTTTATCACGGTAAGCAATATGAAATTCTGCTAAACAGCCAAGATCCAAACGGTGAAAATTCGTATAAAAGAGTGCTGAGCACTATTCAAATTCTTGCCAGGTTAGATACGCCGAAGCAGAATGAACTTTTTTACGGAGATGAGCTACCCATCACCGGGCTTGCACTCCCGTATGAACAGGAGCATGATCTTAAGATTATTGTTGAGGGGAAGTCCCTCCCCTTTTCTTATGGAATGAAGCTGAGTGATTTTGGACCTTTTAATCAAAGCTCATTAAAATGGTCTTACGATAATGGCAACGGAGCTAAGGATTTCCCGGAACCTCTGCAAATCAAAACCCCTCAAGGAGATCAAATTAACCTTGAACAAACTCGGCTACACCCGTTCCAGTTAATTAATCTGAGAGGAATTGATTTTAAACGTTATTTTGGAACCACCATTAAAAAAATAACCATTGGAAGCAGAGAATATACTGATGTGGAAGTGAAGGACTGGGGAATCAGTCTGGATCCTCAAGAATTATCTCCGGGAAGTTATGATATCAAACTCTCTTCCTCGATGTTTGATGTTAAGATTCCTACAAAGCTGCATATCAAAGCTTTTGATATGACATCGGTATCCAACACCAAACTTTACCCTTATGAAGAGGTAACCATTAAGGGATCATTCATCAAAGGTGAATATTATATGATCAATCCTTCCCCATATGCTTTCGAAACGATTACAGCAGAATCCGAAACGGAGTTGAAGTACAAATTAGGGTACTTACCTGCAGGTTCTTATAACATCGAATTATCGCTAGACCGTGTTGGGGAAAATAACCAGAAGACCATTAAACGATTGCCTATAAACATCTTAAACCCTATACTCACCGGATTAAGCACAACAAAAGTGAGAGCAGGAGAATCCTTTATTTTAAAAGGGAAAGGGTTAGCAGGAATTAGCCATCTTTTCTTAGGTAACTACGTCCCGGAAATCATTAGACATACTAATGAAGAAATTGAGGTTCGGGTACAATACTTCTTCTTGCCAGGTAAATACCCAATTACACTTGTCACCCAAAGACTGTATGATAATACAATAAAAACTGATCAAATTATTGAGATCCTATAATATGAAAACTTCAACTATTCTAAATACGATCTTTAAGGGATTCCTATTCATCTTCATCATGATCTCTGGTTCATGTTCTGAAAAAGAAGAGATCAGACCAGATACAAAACCTATTCAGATACAAATATTGCCGGCAGGAAATGTTTCCGCCAGCTCAGCAACGTTTAATGCTGAAATAACCTATCTAAATGATGAGAAAGTCTTAGATTATGGGTTTATCGTTTCCGAAAAATATGACGGAGAAGGTAAAAAAATATCACTTGGTGTAAATGCAAAACCGGGTCTTATTCAATTCGATTACAAACCGACCAAAATCTTCTCACTTAATCAAAGTCTTTTATACAAATTTTATCTTGTTACTGATAAGAAAGAATATAACACAGAATTCATTAGCTTCAGTGTAAAAGATTTCTGGGTGAATCAGCAAGACTTAATTAAAGTTACCTTGGGAGACAGTTTATTATTAACTGGAAATTTCAAACAACTAGATAATAGCATAAAGGTCGTTGGATATAATAACAACAATTTAAAAAATGTGGAGATCCTTAAGCGAGATGACAAAAATCTGCTACTTAAAATCCCCACTGATCTGGGCGCGCATGGACAAACAATCAGTTTATATTTAACCTACACCAATGATTATTCGAACAGGGATTTAGGTCTCGTCAATCTAAGTATTTTAGGTAGAGTGGAATTTGATGCAGATAAGCCTATTTACCTAGGGGACGGGCTCAGCCTTAGAACTTATGGCTTAGAATATTTTTCTTCCGGATTCAATATCCTCATCGGTAACTCAATGTATTCATTCTATGATAATAAAGTTTCCCTGGAAGATATCCAATATACCGGAGAAAAGTTGAGGCTTGGTTATTATAATGGTCATGATACTATATTTTCTGAAAAGAAATTAGCGTTAATAGAGCCCAAATCCTCAGATTTAACTCTTAAACAGACAAACTTCCATCCCGGACAGCCATTTGAATTAAGCTCTAATTTATTATATAGATTTTTTGGTGAACGTATGATTCAAATTAAGATAGCCGACAGCGTCTATACTGATTATATTTTTCCAAAGGCTACAAGTTCTGTGTTCTATATCCCTAATTTTAAACAGGGAAAATATGATATCGAAGTGCTATCCAGATTCTACCCTGCAGTGAAACTGCAAAAAGCATTAGAAGTAATCCCCATCTCGGCAAAAATCATCAATACCAAGCCTTATTATTATAATGATGTGATTGAAGTTTCAGGTAATTTTGTAAATGGAGTCAATTATTATGCAATGCTTAATGACTATGATATTTTTTCCGGGACTGCCAAGAGTGGAAAATTAGAGATACCCCTACCAGTTGGTAAATTCGGGATGCAGCAGCTATTTATTGGGGCTGATGCCGGAAATCGGGAACCTGCATTCGCTGAAGCACTACCTATTCAAATTAAAGGTGGATTGATTGAAAGCATCTCACCTTTATCTGCCAATGCCGGAGATATAATAACGTTAAAAGGCAAAGGATTTAATGTCTCAATTTGGATACGCATAGCTGACCTCGATTGTAAAATAATGTCCCAAACAGAAACAGAAATTAAATTCTTAGCGCCAAATAGTGCAAGGAAAGGCAAATTTCCCGTAAATATTGAATATATCTTCAGTAATGACATCCTTCAATCGTCGCAGTTATTGGAACTGAAATAAAAGGGATTCTTTATTGTATAGTATTTCGTTTCGGTTTGGTTTATCTGTCTCCTTAAACTACCCCCTTTTTCACCCTTAGCGGAGTCGAAGGGCATCCCCGGCTCATTTTCAGTGGCGGAAAAGAGTATTTAGTAATTAGACTTTATTGGAACAAAACCCGCCTTATTTGACTTAAAGGCAGGTTTTGTAGCTTAAAGAACGCTAATATTAATTTTTGTTAACAACCTATAATTAGTAAAAATCCAGTTCTTTAGGTTAGTTTGTTACCTTCATAACACCGTTCATTATGCGCCAATGTCCGGGAAAGGTACAAGCAAAGGGATACTCGCCTACTTCATCCGGCACCTTGATATTTAGCTCGAAAGTTTTCCCCGGGTCAATCAAAGGAGTACTAAACAAAACATCTGTTGTGTTTGGTATATATTGCAAGTCCATAGCATTTGGTTGCGAAGCTAAATCATCAGCAGCTTTCCCAACTTTCTCAAGGCTTCCTTGTTTTAATATCAATAAATTATGCTGCATATGATCAGGATTTTCAAATATAATTTTCAAGGTAGCCCCGGCTTTAGCGGAAAAAGAGGGAACATCATACTCCATGTTACCGACCAAAGTCTTTATCCTGATTTCTTTATCTGCCACAGCTGTCTCTGTATTTGAAATTTCTGCTGTATTCATTGCTATTAAACGGCCTTTTTTCAGGCTTCCGCTGAAATTAAAGCTATTCGAAAAGTCTCCCGGATTATCCTGGTTTTCAGGATTTGCTTCCTCAGAAGGACTAGACTTTCCGAAAAGGATAAATCCATTTGGCTTTTCGCTGAAAAGTCCTATGCTTATTCCCTCTGCTTCTTTTATTCCATTGACATATAAAATCATTTTCCCATCAGAGAGCAGCGAAGTTCTGACATTAAAAACGGGCTCTAGCTTCTTCTGAGATGCAATTA
>Ga0308157_10000742_pt1 | contig 90389 bp, 65 predicted proteins | sample PhyBR1_FD_201035 | JGI IMG/M metagenome (GOLD analysis project Ga0308157, IMG submission 201035) | Phyllosphere microbial communities from UC Gill Tract Community Farm, Albany, California, United States - DLSLB.R1 | ecosystem: Host-associated > Plants > Phyllosphere > Unclassified | place: USA...
CTGGCTAACACTTCCCCTTGCCGGGTGTGTAGAGGACTTTCACCCCCAAGTCACCAGCGAGGCCACCACAGCCAAGCTGGTTGCGCTATCGCGCAACGCGCCATGCCTGGCGCACCATGAAAAAGCCTCGCACTAGGCGAGGCTCTTTGGTGTCGCTACGCCTTACAGGAAGCTGTAAGTGTAGTTCACGATGAAGCGAGTCTGGTCCTGGTCGGCGCTGGCTTCGCTGCTGCCACCACGGTACACACCCTGGCGCAGGCTGAAGCCCAGGCCCTTGAGGGTACCTTGCTGAATGGTGTAATCGACGCGAGCGTCACGTTCCCATTCGTTGTAGGTGCCGTGGCCGCTCTTGTAGCGAATGTCGTCACCGCGCAGGTAGGAAACCGAAGCCTTCAGGCCCGGAACGCCCAGCGAGGCGAAATCATACGAGTACTGGCCGAAGTTGGTGTTCTCACCGGCACGGGCGAACTGGTTGATCATGCTGTCGGTGAACAGGTAGAAACTGGCACCGCCAGCGCCTTCAGGGCGACCGTTACCGTCAACCACGTTGCCCTGGTTCAGCCAGACGAAACCGCCGTCATCGCTGACTTGCTGACGACCGAGCATCAGCGCGTGGCCACCAAGGGTGTAAGTGAACATGGCCGACCAGGTCTTGTTGTCGACCTTGCCAGTGTTCTTGGCGTAACCACCGTTGTTGCTGAAGTTGTAGCCGCCGCCGTGACCGTTGTTGCCGTCGCTGCTGCTGTCGAAGTAGCGCAGGTCGGTTTTGAACGACTGGTCGTCGGCGATCTTGAAGACGTGCGTGGCGCCCAGGAAGTGCTGCTTGTAGAAGTCTTCCAGGTTCGAGTAGTAGTACTGCAGGGTCAGGTCTGGAGTGAGCTTGTAGTCCAGGCCGCCGTAGCGGAACTTGTTGCTGTCGGCAGTGGCGCCAGCGACCGACAGGCCAGTACGGTTGCTCGACGCACGGCCCATGGCGTGAGTCAGCTGACCGGCGTTGATGGTCAGGTTGTCGATTTCCTTCGACTGGATAGTGCCACCCTCGAAGGTTTGCGGCAACAGACGCCCATCGTTGGAGACCAGAATCGGCAGGTTTGGCGCCAGGGCGCTACCGAAGTGCACTTCGGTCTTGGAGAAGCGAGCCTTGGCGTTGGCGCCAAATCGTGCCCACTGGCTAGCGGCCGAGCCATCCGAGTCGCTTGGGAAGAAGCTGCTGTTGTCAGGGTGCTTGCCACGGCCACCATCCAGGTGGATACCCCACAGGGCCTGGGCATCGACACCAAAGCCAACAGTGCCTTCAGTGAAGCCGGAGATGTAGTCGAGCTTGAAGCCCTGACCCGACTCGCGGTTGTCAGCACCGCCCTCACGGTTGTCTCCGTTGAAATACATGGTGCGTGAGCTGAGGGACAGTTTGCTGTCTTCCACGAAACCGGCAGCGCCTGCTGTTTGGGCGAAAACCCCCAGTGCCACGGCCACGGCCAGGCTGGACTTGTACATGTTGTGCTCCTCTACGTTCTAATTTTTGTGTATCTCTGGCGGCAGGGTCTTGTGCCCCGCTCACCGTGGATGGGCGATTTAGTCCCAAAGTGTGACTGGTAAGTCAAACGTTTCTAAACGTTTCTCGACTTTGGTCTAAGGCGCCACCTGCGCTACAGGATAATGACAATCCTATAAATCCAAAATGACCGTTTTGTGAATTTCTAAGATTTTTAGGGAATATGTAACGAACCTTTGCAACCAATCGTTGTAGCTGTGCAGGTTTTAATAGCTTTTGGCTATTTGCAAACGTTTGCTAATAATCTAATTCCTTAACGTTCTATAGGGACGGAGAAGCCTAGCAGGCTCATCTGATTTCGCTATTGACCCAGGTTATGACCCTTCGCAGGCTTTGTAGGAGCGGCCTTGTGTCGCGACGGGGCGCGAAGGGGCCCTAAACGCTCAGCGTCGCAGCAGCCATCGTCAGGGCCGCTTCGCGCCCCATCGCGACGCAAGGCCGCTCCTACAGCTTTACCTCCTAAGCTAATGTAAAAAAGTTATTTATTTTAAATTTCTTAGATCATTTAGCCTTCTCGCCATACCCCAGTTTGCCTGACGAGAGGTTCACCATGATCCCGCATGCTCCGCTGCGCCTGTTCGCCGCCCTGACCCTCGCCAGCGCCAGCTGGCTGGCCCAGGCGGCCGACCTGACCGTCGCCTACCAGACCACCGTCGACCCCGCCAAGGTGGCGCAGGTAGATGGCGACTACGAAAAAGCCAGCAAGGCCAGCATTGACTGGCGCAAGTTCGATAACGGCGCCGATGTGATCACCGCAGTAGCCAGCGGTGACGTGCAGATCGGCTACCTGGGCTCCAGCCCGCTGGCCGCCGCCGCCACCCGCAAGCTGCCGGTCGAGACGTTTCTGATCGCAACGCAGATTGGCGCAGGCGAGGCACTGGTCGCCCGCGACAGCATCAAGACGCCGCAAGACCTGGTCGGCAAGAAAGTCGCCGTGCCATTCGTTTCAACTGGCCACTACAGCTTGCTGGCAGCCCTGAAGAACTGGAACATCGATCCCTCCAAGGTGCAGATACTCAACCTCGCGCCACCTGCGATCATTGCCGCCTGGAAACGCGGCGACATCGACGCCACCTACGTCTGGGACCCGGCCCTGGGCGTGGCCAAGGAACACGGCAAGGTGCTGATCACCTCGGGCGAGCTGGCCGCAAAAGGCGCACCCACCTTCGATGCCTGGATCGTGCGCAAGGACTTCGCCGAGAAGCACCCCGACGTGGTCAAGGCTTTCGCCAAGGTCACCCTCGATGCCTACGCCGAATACCGCAAAGACCCGCAAGCCTGGCTGGCTGACAAGGGCAACGTAGACAAACTGGTGAAGCTGTCCGGCGCCAAGGCCAGCGACATTCCCGTGCTGCTGCAGGGCAACGTCTACCCACTGGCCGCCGACCAGGCCAGCGCACTGGGCGCACCCACCACCCAGGCACTGTCCGACACGGCCAACTTCCTCAAGCAGCAAGGCAAGGTTGACGCCGTACTGCCGGACTACTCGCCGTACGTCAGCGCCAAGTTCCTTCCAAACTGAACCGGAGCCCGCCATGGCCTTGCTCGAACTGGAGCGCATCAGCGCACAGTACCCCGGTGCCGCCACCCCGGTGCTGGCCGACATCAACCTGAGCCTGGGGCCTCGCCAACTGCTGGTGGCCCTGGGGCCATCCGGCAGCGGCAAAACCTCGCTGCTCAACCTGATCGCCGGCTTCGTTACCCCCAGTGGCGGCCGCATCATTCTCGACGGTGTACCGGTGCAAGGGCCTGGTGCCGAGCGCGGTGTAGTGTTCCAGGACGACGCGCTGCTGCCCTGGCAGAACGTGCTGGGCAACGTCGCATTCGGCCTGGAGCTGGCCGGCGTACCGCGCGCCGAGCGTGAAGCCAAAGCCCGCGAGATGCTGGCCCTGGTCGACCTCGCCGGCTTCGGCGAGCGGCGCATCTGGCAGTTGTCCGGCGGCCAGAAGCAACGCGTGGGCCTGGCCCGGGCGCTGGCAGCCGACCCACGGGTGCTATTGATGGACGAACCGTTCGGCGCCCTCGATGCCTTCACCCGCGAGCAGATGCAGGCGTTGCTGCTGCAGGTATGGCAGCGCACCGCCAAGCCGGTGTTCCTGATTACCCACGACATCGAAGAAGCGGTATTCCTGGCCAGCGAACTGGTACTGCTGGCGCCCAACCCGGGGCGCGTGATGGAACGCCTGCAACTGGACTTCGGCCAGCGTTATGCCGCTGGCGAATCGGCCCGGGCGATCAAGTCCGACCCGGCCTTCATCGAAACCCGCGAGCACGTACTGGCGCGGGTGTTTTCCCAACGCCAAAGCCTGCAGGAGCGCGCATGAGCAGCCTGGACCTGCCGGTAACCGGCAAACACAACGCCCAACCCAGGCCAGCCATCAAGCTGCGCCAGCCACGCTCCACCCGCTGGATCAGCACCCTGACCCTCGCCAGCCTTTTGCTGGCATGGTGGCTGGTGACTGCCGCCGGCTGGGTCGAGCCGCTGTTCCTGCCCTCGCCCGGCGACATTCTGGCCAAGGGCTGGACCTTGCTGACCCAGGGTTACATGGATGCCAGCCTGTGGCAGCACCTGGGCGCCAGCCTGGGGCGCATCGGCGTGGCCCTGCTGGCCGCCACGCTGACGGCCATCCCAGTGGGCATCGCCATCGGCTACAACCGCGTCGCACGCGGCATCCTCGACCCGCTGATCGAGTTCTACCGGCCGATCCCGCCGCTGGCCTACCTGCCCCTGATTGTCATCTGGTGCGGCATCGGCGAGCTGTCGAAGGTGTTGCTGATCTTCCTGGCGATCTTTGCGCCAATCGCCATTGCCACCGCCACCGGTGTACGTACCGTCGACCCGGCCAAGTTGCGTGCAGCGCAGTCGCTGGGCGCAAGCAAGGCTCAGCTGATCCGGCACGTGATCCTGCCGAGCGCGCTACCCGACATCCTCACCGGGATCCGCATCGGCCTGGGGGTTGGCTGGTCGACGCTGGTAGCCGCCGAGCTGATTGCCGCCACCAGTGGCCTGGGCTTCATGGTGCAGTCGGCGGCGCAGTTTCTGGTTACCGACGTCGTAGTGCTGGGCATCCTGCTGATCGCCTTGATCGCCTTCGCACTGGAAATGAGCCTGCGCGCCCTGCAACGCAAGCTGGTGCCCTGGCACGGGCAAAGCCACTGAACCCCATTGTTCACGCCAGCACACTGGCGCCTGTTTGAAGAGACTGACATGAGCCTGACCATCACTCCCCTCAGCCCGGCGCTCGGCGCCCAGATCAGCGGCGTGGACATCAGCCGCGACATCACCGCAGCACAACGCGACGCCATTGAACAGGCGCTGCTGCAACACCAGGTGCTGTTCTTCCGCCACCAGCCGATCAACCCGGAACAACAGGCGCGCTTTGCCGCCCGCTTCGGCGACCTTCACATTCACCCGATCTACCCCAACGTGCCGGACACCCCGCAGGTGCTGGTGCTCGACACGGCGGTCACTGATGTACGCGACAACGCCGTGTGGCACACCGACGTGACCTTCCTGCCAACCCCGGCACTGGGTGCGGTGCTCAGTGCCAAGCAGTTGCCGGCCTACGGTGGCGATACCTTGTGGGCCAGCGGCATCGCTGCCTTTGAAGCCTTGTCGGCGCCGCTGCGGGGCATGCTCGACGGGCTGACCGCCACTCACGACTTCGCCAAGTCGTTCCCGCTGGAACGCTTTGGCACCACCGCTGAAGACCTGGCGCGCTGGGAAGCTACGCGGCGCAACAACCCACCTTTGTCGCACCCGGTAGTGCGTACGCATCCGGTGAGCGGGCGCAAGGCGTTGTTCGTCAATGAGGGGTTTACCACGCGCATCAATGAGCTGAACGAGCTGGAGAGCGAGGCGTTGCTGAAGCTGCTGTTCGCCCATGCCACACGGCCGGAGTTCAGCATTCGCTGGCGCTGGCAGGAGAATGACGTGGCGTTCTGGGACAACCGCGTGACCCAGCATTTTGCCGTGGATGACTACCGGCCCAATCGGCGGGTGATGCATCGGGCGACGATCCTCGGGGATGTGCCCTTTTAGTTGTTGCCTGTGCCGGCCTCTTCGCGGGCAAGCCCGCTCCCACAGGTACATCACCGGTTTCGAAACCGGCGATGTACCTGTGGGAGCGGGCGTGCCCGCGAAAAGGCCAGAACAGGAAAGCCTGGTCCCACAGGTCCGGCACCGATTTCGAAACCGGTGATGTACCTGTGGGAGCGGGCGTGCCCGCGAAAAGGCCAGAACAGGAAAGCCTGGTCCCACAGGTCCGGCACCGATTCCGAACCTGTGATGTACCTGTGGGAGCGGGCGTGCCCGCGAAGAGGCCAGAGCAGGAACGCCTGGTCAGCGGACCAGATGCAGGAACTGCATGTGCCGCTCGTACTGGTCGAGGATGTCGTTGATGATCTGCTCCTTGCTGTAGCCAACCAGGTCGTAGTTCTGGCTGCCTTCGCTCAGGTACACCTCCGCCCGGTAGTAGCGGCGGTTCTTCAACTCCTGCGTGCCCAGCCCACCCAGGGCGAACGATGGGGTGAAGTAGCCACGCATCTGCACCTGGTAAATGAACGGCTGTTCTTCACCATGCCCCACTTTCAGGCTGACGTTGTCGTGGCTTGGGTCATCCTGGGTGATCAGCACCAGGCCTTTTTGCTCGAACACCTCACGCACATCGGCAATCGCCGGGCGCACCACATCGTCCATGAAGCGGTACACCTCGTCACGCGACGGGAAGTGCACCGCCTGGCTCAAACGTTGACGCCAGCCGCCACGGCCGCGGCGTGACTGGGCGAACGGTGCCAGCGAGTGCATTTGCGCGATCTGCCGTTGCGACTCCAGGTAGAAGGCCTTGTGCAACCCCCACATCATGCACAGCAAGATCAACGAGAAGGGCAGCGAGGTCAGTACCACCGCCGACTTCAGCGAATCGATGCTGCCCGCGAACAGCAGCGCACTGGTGACCAGCGCGGTCATCGCGCCCCAGAAAATGCGCAGCCAGTTCGGCCCGTCCTCATCGGCATCCCCACCGGTGGCCGACAAGGTCGACAGCACCACGGTGCCAGAGTCGGCCGAGGTGACGAAGAACACGAAACTGATGAACACCGTGGTGGCGATCACCACCTTGCTCCAGGGGTAGGTTTCCAGCAGCAGGTACAGGCTCATGGAGGGGTTGTCCAAAGCCGACTGGCCCAGCGCGGTCATGCCGTGGTTAATGACCTGGTCCAGGGCACTGTTGCCGAAGATCGACATCCACGCCAGGGTGAAGCCCAGCGGAATCAGCAGCACGCCAAAGACGAACTCGCGGATGGTACGGCCGCGGGAAATGCGCGCAATGAACAAGCCCACGAACGGCGCCCAGGCAATCCACCAGGCCCAGTAGAACACTGTCCAGCCACCCAGCCAGTCGCGGTTCTCACCGTAGGCATACACGTCGAAACTCTTGCGCGGCAAGGCGCCCAGGTAATCGCCAAGGTTCTGGATGAGGGTGTTGAACAGGTGCTGGGTAGGCCCGGCGAACAGCACGAACAGCAGCAGTGCGCAGGCCAGGAACAGGTTGATGTCGCTCATTACCCGCACGCCCTTCTCTACCCCGGCAACGGCTACGGCCACTGCCGCGCCCATCATCAGGGTGATGAGGATCACCTGTACCCACTGGCTGTGGCTGATGCCGAACAGGTAATCCAGGCCGGCATTCAGGTGCAGCACGCCAAAGCCCATGTCGGCGCCCAGGCCGAACACGGTGGCGATGATACCGAAGCCGTCCACCGCATAACCGATCGGCCCGTTGATGCGCTTGCCGATCAGCGGGTACAGCGCCGAACGCAACGCCAACGGCAGGTTATGGCGGTAGGCGAAGTAGGCCAGCGCCATGCCGACGAAGGCGAACACGCCCCAACCATGCAACCCCCAGTGCAGGAACAGGATCTGCATGGCCTGGCGCCCGGCCTCGGCAGTGCCCGCTTCGCCTTGGGGCGGCTGCAGCATATGGGTCAGCGGTTCGGAGACACAGAAGAAGAACAACGTAATGCTGATGCCAGCCGCAAACAGCATGCCGGCCCATGACAGGTAACTGAACTCGGGCTCGTCGTGGTCGGCACCGAGCTTGATCTTGCCGTAGCCGGACAAGGCGGTGACCACCACGAAGACCAGGTACAGCGTCATTGCCAACATGTAGTACCAGCCGACCGTATTGGCCGCCCAGTTCTGCGCCGCCAGCAACCAGTCGCCTGCGGTTTGCGGGTTGGAGATGACCACCAGGCCGAAGATAAGGATGAAGCTTGCCGCAAAGTAGAACACCGGCGGGTTCATGCGGATCTTGCTGTTGGAAAGGGATGGGGTCGGTGCACTCATGGGGCAGGCACCTCGTCAAAAGACGTGAGGTTCGGAATGAACGGGTTCAGCAAAGGAATCCTCCTGTTGAACACCGGCAGCGGACCAGCGTTTTTCATTGAACAAGCGTTCAAGTTAAACATGGATCGGTGTTCAATGCGAATTGGGGCGCCGACTGGCGCGCTTCTGGCCCGGCCTTTTCGCGGGTGAACCCGCGCCTGGCGCGCACATCGGTCGCTCGCTGTGCGGTCCTTGTAGGAGCCCGTTTCACCTTGAAAAGTGCCGGTGCACGCCAGGCAAATTTCAGGTCAATGCTTGTCCTGGCAATCCAGCTGCAAGTTGGCCTGGGTGATGTTGCTGTCGGCTGGCACACTGCGGGTCAGCCACACGTTGCCGCCAATGGTCGAGCCCTTACCGATGGTGATGCGCCCCAGTACCGTGGCGCCGGCATAGATCACCACATCGTCTTCGACGATTGGGTGGCGTGGCAGGCCTTTGTGCAAGGTGCCCGACTCGTCGCTTGGGAAACGCTTGGCGCCAAGGGTCACAGCCTGGTAGATACGCACGCGCTCGCCGATGATCGCGGTTTCGCCGATGACCACCCCCGTACCGTGGTCGATGAAGAAACTCGGCCCGATCTGCGCGCCAGGGTGAATGTCGATACCGGTGGCTGAATGCGCCAGTTCCGAACTGATGCGCGCCAGCAGTGGCAGGCCTGCCCGGTACAGATGGTGCGCCAGGCGGTGGTGGATGATCGCCAGGATGCCCGGGTAGCACAGCAGTACCTCATCGACGCTACGGGCCGCCGGGTCGCCGTGGTAGGCAGCCAGCACATCGGTGTCGAGCAACACCCGCAGCGCTGGCAAGGCTGCCGCGAAATCCTGTACCAGCCTCAGCGCGTGAGCATCCACACCGGCCAGCTCGGCCTGGCTTTGCCGGGCGGCGTAACGCAGCTCCAGGCGGGCCTGGGCCAGCAAGGCGGTCAGGGCGGCATCGAGGGTGTGGCCCACGTAGAAATCTTCACTTTCTTCGCGCAGGTCGACCGGGCCCAGGCGCATAGGGAACAGCGCACCACAGAGTTGCTCGAGGATCTGCCGCATCGCCTCGCGCGACGGCAGCTCGCGGCCACCCTGCTCGCCGCTGCTGCGGCCATTGCGGGTGCGCCACTGCTCACGCGCGCCGCGCAGGCCGGTTACGATGCTCTGCAACTGCCAGCGCCCGGATAATGGTTGTTCGCTCACGGTTTTCTCCTGCCGTATAGGCCATCGGGTTGTTTCGCCATGCCCGCGAAAGGGCCGGGCGTGCCTGCGTGCAATCCACTCTACGGCAAATCCGCCGCTTGGAAAAAACTACGCTTTATTCCATCCTGCGCCATGTCGGACACACCCTGCGGTGACGGCGCAGGCAACCTCGCCTACCCTCAAAGCAATCACGCTCTGACACTGAACAAAATGGAAATAACAACATAATTTTTTATTATTTCCAGGCCTAAAAAGCCAACTCTATAGTCGCCACCCTCTCACTACACAACAAGCGCGGGGCTCTGCCATGTCGAAGTTCGCCAAACCGCTACTCAATGCCAGCCTGGCCCTTCTGCTGGGTGCTGGTCTGCTCGGCCAGGCCTTCGCCGGCGAAGAGCTGAAAACCATTCAGGAAAAAGGCGTGATCAACGTCGGCCTCGAAGGCACCTACCCGCCGTTCAGCTTTCAGGATGAAAACGGCAAGCTGACCGGTTTCGAAGTCGAGCTCTCCGAACTGCTGGCCAAAGAGCTGGGGGTCAAGGCCAAGATCCAGCCAACCAAGTGGGACGGTATTCTGGCCGCACTGGATTCCAAACGGCTGGACATCGTGGTCAACCAGGTGACCATCTCGGAAGAACGCAAGAAGAAGTATGACTTCTCCGAGCCTTACACCATCTCCGGCATCCAGGCGCTGATTCTCAAGAAGAAGGCCGAGCAGCTGAATATCAACGGTGCGCAGGATCTGGCCGGCAAAAAGGTCGGCGTGGGTCTGGGCACCAACTACGAGCAGTGGGTGAAGCAGGACGTGCCGAAAGCGGACGTGCGCACTTATGAAGACGACCCAAGCAAGTTCGCCGACCTGCGCAACGGCCGCATCGACGCCATCCTGATCGACCGCCTGGCGGCGCTGGAATACGCGCAAAAAGCCAAGGACACCGAACTGGCCGGCGATGCCTTCTCGCGCCTCGAAAGCGGCGTGGCCCTACGCAAGGGCGAGCCTGAACTGTTGGCGGCCATCAACAAGGCCATCGACAAGCTCAAGGCTGACGGCACGCTGGCCAAGCTGTCGGAAAAATATTTCGGTGCCGATGTCACTAAATGATCGCCGAAAGCCTGCAACTCGTCGCCGACTCCGCGCCCTTCCTGCTCAAGGGCGCGGGTTACACCGTACTGCTCAGCGTGGGCGGCATGTTCTTCGGCCTGGTGCTGGGCTTTGCCCTGGCGCTGATGCGGCTGTCGAAGGTATTGCCGCTCAACTGGCTGGCGCGGATCTATGTGTCGTTCTTTCGCGGCACGCCGCTGCTGGTGCAACTGTTCGTAATCTATTTCGGCATGCCGCAGATCGGGATCGAACTCGACCCGATTCCGGCCTCGCTGATTGGCCTGTCGCTGAACATGGCGGCTTATATCTGCGAAATCCTGCGCGCGGCGATTTCATCGATTGACCGTGGCCAATGGGAAGCCGCGGCCAGCATCGGCATGACCCGGGTGCAGGCCATGCGCCGTGCGATCCTGCCCCAGGCCCTGCGCACCGCCCTGCCACCGCTGGGCAACAGTTTCATTTCGCTGGTCAAGGACACCGCCCTGGCAGCCACCATCCAGGTACCCGAGCTGTTCCGCCAGGCGCAGCTGATTACTGCACGCACCTTCGAAGTGTTCACCATGTACGTGGCGGTGGCGGTTATCTACTGGGTGCTGTGCAGCATCCTCGCGCACTTCCAGAACCGTATGGAAGCGCGGGTCAACCAGCATGACCAGGAGCATTGAGCATGATTGAAGTCAAAGGCCTGACCAAGCGGTTCAAGGGCCAGACCGTGCTCAACGGCATCGACCTGACCGTACAGCCCGGCGAGGTGGTGGCCATCATCGGCCCCAGCGGCTCGGGCAAGACCACCTTCCTGCGCTGCCTGAACCTGCTGGAAACGCCCGACGCCGGGCAGATCCAGATCGGCGCCATCAGCATCGATGCCAACCGCCCGCTGGGGGGGCAGCAAAGTGCAATCCGCCGGTTGCGCCAGCAGGCGGGGTTTGTGTTCCAGAACTTCAACCTGTTTCCGCACCGCACAGCCTTGGAAAACGTGATCGAAGGGCCGGTGATCGTCAAGAAGACCCCGCGCGAACAGGCTGTCGAACTGGGCCGCCGCTTGCTGGCCAAGGTTGGCCTGGCGGGCAAGGAAGATGCCTACCCGCGGCGCCTGTCCGGTGGCCAGCAGCAGCGGGTGGCCATTGCCCGCGCCTTGGCCATGGAGCCCGAGGTGATTCTGTTCGACGAGCCGACCTCGGCGCTGGACCCGGAACTGGTGGGTGAAGTGCTGGCGACTATTCGCGGCCTGGCCGAAGAAAGGCGCACCATGGTCATCGTCACGCACGAAATGAGCTTTGCCCGGGACGTGGCTAACCGGGTGATCTTCTTCGACAAAGGCGTGATCGTGGAGCAAGGCGAGGCCAAAGCGCTGTTTGCGGCGCCGAAGGAAGAGCGTACCCGGCAGTTCTTGCGCAAGTTCCTTGGGACTGCTGCTTCCGAGTAGGCCTGCTCTGGGCCCTTCGCGGGCTCGCCCGCTCCCACAGGGTTAACGCTGGTCGTGCAGGAGCGGGTTCATCCGCGAAGAGGTCGGCGTAGCCAGCGAAATCTCTTCTTCTATATATATTCCAAAGAGTTAGTTCATTAAATTTTTATAAAGCATTAGGGTATATCAACCGGACCACCGGACCAGCACACGTTCGCCGCGACCAGCTGTAGCGGCTTTACTTTTCGCGAGGTCAGGAATGGTCAGCATCACAATTTCCCCAGTGCGTAACGCCAGGGCATTGAGTACAGCCAAGGAGCGGTACTGATGTCCAGCCAACCCAACAGCCTATTACACAGCGATCTCGACAGCGCTCCCCCGTTGCTGCCAGCCAAGGTGTTGCGCAACGACGCCGAAGCCTTGCAAGCGGCACGCGAACTGGCCGAGGTCGCCCGCGAGCATGCCGCCCGCCGCGACCAGCAACGCAAGCTGCCATGGGCCGAGGTCGAGCTGTTCACCCGCAGCGGGCTGGGTAGCATCAGCGTGCCCAAGGCCCACGGTGGCCCCGATGTTTCGTTCGCCACCATCGCCGAAGTGTTCCGCCTGATCAGCGCCGCCGACCCGGCCCTGGGGCAGATCCCGCAGAACCAGTTCGGCATCTTGCAACTGCTGCGCCTGACGGCAAGCGAAGCGCAACAGGCGTTTGTTTTCCGCAGCGTGCTCGAAGGCTGGCGCATCGGCAATGCCGGGCCCGAGCGCGGCACCAAGGACACCCTCACGCTCACCGCGCGTATCACCCGCAACGGCGACGGTTATCGCATCAGTGGCGAGAAGTTCTATTCCACCGGCGCCCTGTTCGCCCATTGGGTGGCGGTCAAAGCCTTGGACGACGACGGCCGTCAGCGCCTGGCGTTCGTACGTAGAGGCAGCCCGGGGCTGCGCATCGTCGATGACTGGTCCGGGTTTGGCCAGCGCACCACCGCCAGCGGCACGGTGCTGCTGGACCAGGTGCCGGTGGAGGCGGCGCTGGTGATCGACAACTGGCGCCAGCGCGATATACCCAATACCCAGGGCGCGGTCTCGCAGTTGATCCAGGCAGCAATCGATGCAGGTATCGCTGAAGCGGCCATCGAAGATGCGATCAAGTTCGTTCGCGAGAAGTCGCGGCCTTGGGTCGACGCCAATGTCGAGCGCGCCAGCGACGATCTTTACGTGATCGCTGACGTCGGGCACCTGAAGCTTGAACTGCATGCGGCGCAAGCGTTGCTACGCAAGGCCGCGCAGGTGCTTGACGAGGTCAGCGCCGCGCCAGTCGATGCCGCGAGCGCTGCGCGCGCGTCCATTGCGGTGGCCGAAGCCAAGGTGCTGACCACTGAAATTGCCTTGCAGGCCAGCGAAAAGCTGTTCGAGCTGGCTGGCAGCCGCGCCACCCTTGCCGAATTCAACCTCGACCGCCACTGGCGCAATGCCCGGGTGCACACGCTGCATGACCCGGTGCGCTGGAAGTACCACGCGGTTGGGGCTTACCACCTTAACGGGACCTTGCCCGCGCGGCATTCCTGGATCTGAATTCAATGGCCTTGGGGGCTGCTTTGCAGCCCATCGCGACACAAGGCCGCTCCTACCCGTGGCGCGGACCGGCATGGAACCGCGTATCCCTGCAGGAGCGGCCCTGTGTCGCGATGGGCCGCATTGCGCTCCCAAGGCCCGGAGAAACCCATGACCATCAGAATCATCACCAGCGACACCCAAGCCCTGCATGTCGCCGACGAAATCGCCCAACAACTGCGCCGCGACAGCGCCCTGCGCGACCGCGAACGCCGGCTGCCGCACAGCGAACTGGACCTGTTCACCCGCTCCGGCCTGTGGGCCATCAGTGTGCCCAAGGCCTTCGGCGGCGCTGGCGTGTCCAACGTCACCCTGGCCAAGGTCATCGCCCGCATCGCCCAGGCCGACGGCTCGCTGGGGCAGATCCCACAGAATCATTTCTACAGCCTGGAAGTACTGCGGGTAAACGGCAGCCCCGAACAACAGAAGCGGCTGTATGGCGAAGTGCTGGCCGGCCGCCGTTTCGGCAATGCCCTGGCCGAGCTGGGTACCAAGACCGCCAACGAACGCACCACCCGCCTGAGCCGTGACGGTGACGGCTTTCGCATCAACGGCCGCAAGTTCTACGCGACTGGCGCCATCTACGCCCAGCGTATCCCTACGTCGGTGGTCGATGAACAGGGCGTGCAGCACCTGGTGTTCGTGCCGGCCGATAGCCAGGGCGTACAGGTGATCGACGACTGGAGCGGCTTTGGTCAGCGCACCACCGGCAGCGGCTCGGTCCTGTTGGACAACGTTTACGTCAGCGCAGCGGACGTGGTGCCTTTCCAGAGCGCCTTCGAGCGCCCCACCCCGGTCGGCCCGCTGGCGCAGCTTCTTCACGCCGCCATCGACACCGGCATCGCCCGCGCCGCCTACGAGGATGCCCTGCACTTCGTGCGCACCCGCAGCCGACCATGGGTCGACGCAGGCCTGGACAAGGCAAGCGATGACCCTCTGACGTTGAAAAGCTTCGGCCACCTGGCGATCCGCCTGCACGCGGCCGAAGCCCTGCTGGAACGCGCTGGCGAATACCTCGACCGCGCCCGCAACGACAGCACCGCCGACACCGTCGCCGCAGCGTCTATCGCCGTGGCCGAAGCGCGTGCCATCAGCACGGAAATCGCGCTTGCCGCCGGCACTGCCCTGTTCGAACTGAGTGGGAGCCAAGCGACGCTGGCCGAGCACAACCTCGACCGCCATTGGCGCAACGCCCGCGTGCACACCTTGCACGACCCGGTCCGCTGGAAATACCACGCCATCGGCAATTACTACCTCAACGACGTCAACCCGCCACGCCGGGGGACCCTCTGATGGCCAAGCAAATCCTGCTCAATGCCTTCAACATGAACTGCGTAGGGCATATCAACCACGGCCTGTGGACCCACCCACGGGACACTTCGACCCAGTACACCAGCCTGGAGTACTGGACCCAGCTCGCACGCCTGCTGGAGCGCGGCCTGTTCGATGGGCTGTTCATCGCTGATATCGTCGGCACCTACGATATCTATGGGCAATCGCTGGACGTCACCCTCAAGGAGGCCATCCAGTTGCCGGTCAATGACCCCTTGCTGCTGGTTTCGGCCATGGCCGCCGTCACTCGCCACCTGGGTTTCGGCCTTACCGCCAACCTGACCTACGAGGCGCCGTACCTGTTCGCCCGGCGCCTATCCACCCTGGACCACCTGAGCCAGGGCCGGGTTGGCTGGAACATCGTCACCGGTTACCTCGACAGTGCCGCCCGGGCCATGGGCCTGGCACAGCAACCCGAACATGACCGCCGCTACGACCAGGCTGACGAGTACCTGCAGGTGCTGTACAAGCTGCTGGAGGGCAGCTGGGCCGACGACGCGGTGGTCGCTGACCGCGAGCAGCGCATTTATGCCCGCCCCGACAAGGTGCGCAAGGTGCAGCACCAGGGCGAGTTCTACAAGGTCGAGGGCTACCACCTGTGCGAACCCTCGCCGCAACGCACCCCGGTACTGTTCCAGGCAGGCAGTTCGCAACGCGGCCTGGGCTTCGCCGGGCAACATGCCGAATGTGTGTTCATCAGCGCTCAGGACAAGACCGCGGCCCGCGCCCAGGTCGAGCAGGTACGCGCGGCTGCCTCGGCTGCCGGGCGCGACCCGCAGGCGGTCAAGGTCTTCATGGGCATCACGGTGATCGTCGCGGCGACCGAGCAACAGGCCCAGGCCAAGCATGCCGAGTATCTGCAGCACGCCAGCGCCGAGGCCGGAGTCGCACATTTTGCGGCCTCGACCGGCATTGACTTCGCGGCCTATGCACTGGACGAGCCGATCCCCTTCAGCCAGGGCAACGCCATTCAGTCAGCCACGCGCCAGTTGCAGGGCAACGCCTGGACCCGCCGGCGCCTGTTGCAACAGCACGCGCTGGGCGGGCGCTACGTGAAGGTGGTCGGCGACCCCGAGCAGGTCGCCGAACAGTTGATCGCCTGGCTCGACGAGACCGGCCTGGACGGCTTCAACCTGACCCGCACCGTCACCCCGGAGAGCTTTGAGGACTTCATCGACCTGGTCGTTCCTCGACTGCAACAACGCGGCCGCTACAAGACCGCGTACGCCGAGGGCACCCTGCGCCAGAAACTGTTCCAGGCCGACCACCCGCACTTGCCCGCCGACCACCCTGGTTCGGCTTACCGCTTTACCCGCACCCCTACCCCTGCACCGACTGGAGCCCTGCACCATGCTTGAAAAACTGTTCCGGCCCGTCGTGGCCATCGCCCTGTCCCTCGGCCTGTGCGCCGCTGCCCAGGCCGCCGAACCCCTGAAGATCGGCACTACCTCGGCCTTTGCGATCCCGCTGGAAGCCGCCGTGGAAGAAGCCCACAAGCAAGGCCTGGAGGTGAAGCTGATCGAGTTCAGCGACTGGATCGCGCCCAATGTCAGCCTCAACAGCGGCGACATCGACGTAAACTACTTCCAGCACATCCCGTTCCTGGAGAATGCCAAGGCGGCTGCGGGCTTCGACCTGGTGCCCTATGCACCGGGGATCATCAACAACGTGGGGTTGTACGCGAAAAAGTACAAAAGCTTCGCCGACCTGCCTGAGGGGGCGAGCGTGGCCATCGCCAACGACCCGATCAACAGTGGCCGCGGCCTGCAACTGCTGGCCAAGGCCGGGTTGATCACGCTCAAGCCTGGGGTTGGCTACAAAGCCACCGAGGACGACATTGTCGCCAACCCGAAAAAGCTGAAGATCCTGCAGGTCGAAGCCGTGCAGTTGGTGCGTGCCTATGACGACGCCGACCTGGTGCAGGGGTACCCGGCATACATTCGCCTGGCCAACAGCTTCGATGCCAGTTCAGCGCTACTGTTCGACGGCCTGGAAAACAAGGAGTACGTGATTCAATTCGTGATTCGCCCGCAGAGCAAAAACGACCCACGCCTGGCACAGTTCGTCGACATCTACCAACATTCGCCTGCCGTACGCGCAGCGTTGGACAAGGCTCACGGCAAGCTGTACCAGGCCGGTTGGGAAGGCTGACATGAGCCAGGCCAGCGCATTCAAGGCGCCCACCCCCCAACCACTAGCGTCAACGGCCAGGGAGCACGCCCTGCACCCGGAAATCAATCAAGCCCATGTACGCTTCATCGGCCTGGGCAAGACCTACCCTGGGCAGGCGCAACCCGCCTTGCACGGCATTGACCTGAACATTCGCCAGGGCGAAGTGTTCGGCATCATCGGCCGCAGCGGCGCCGGCAAATCTTCGTTGCTACGCACCATCAACCGCCTGGAACGCCCTAGTCACGGCCGGGTACTGATCGACCAGGTCGACATCGCGGCGTTCGATGACGACCAGCTGGTGGCGCTGCGCCGGCGTATCGGCATGATATTCCAGCATTTCAACCTGCTGTCGGCGAAGACGGTGTGGCAGAACGTCGAGCTGCCCTTGAAGGTGGCGGGCGTGGCCAAGGGCGAGCGCCAGCGCAAGGTCCGGGAGCTGCTGGCGCTGGTCGGCCTGCAGGAGAAACACCACGTGTACCCAGCGCAGTTGTCAGGCGGGCAGAAACAGCGCGTGGGCATTGCCCGGGCACTGGTGCATGACCCCGAGATCCTGCTGTGCGACGAAGCCACCTCCGCGCTGGACCCGGAGACCACGGCCTCGATCCTGGAACTGCTGCGCGATATCAACCGGCGCCTGGGCCTGACCATCGTGCTGATTACCCACGAGATGGCGGTCATCCGTGATATCTGCCACCGGGTGGTGGTGCTGGACCGCGGCGAGGTGGTCGAGCAGGGCGAAGTCTGGCGTGTCTTCGGCGCCCCTCACCACGAGGTCACCCGAACCCTGCTTGCGCCGCTGCAGGCGCGGCTGCCTGCGGCGCTGCAAGCCAGCCTGCAGCCCCACCCCACAAGCCGTGACTGCGCCGTGGTATTGCAACTGAGTATGCTTGGCGAGCCTGAACTGTCTGCCCTGTTCCACGACCTGGGCGGTCGCGTGCGCCTGCTGCAGGGCGGCGTGGCGACCATTGGCGAGCACGCCTTGGGCCAGTTGATCCTGTCGGTGCAGCATGCACCGCACGATACCCAACAATTGCTGCAACGCGCCCGCCGTTGGGCGGACAACGTGGAGGTGCTGGGCCATGTGGTTTGATCGTCTGCTGGAAGGCTTGCTCGATACCCTGCTGATGGTTGGCGTGTCGTCGCTTATCGCCCTGCTGCTGGGGGTACCCCTAGCGCTGCTGCTGGTCACCAGCGGCAAGGGCGGCATATTCGAGGCAGCTTTGCTGAACCGGGTACTGGGCGCCTTCGTCAACCTGTTCCGCTCGATCCCGTTCCTGATCCTGATGGTCGCGCTGATCCCGTTCACCCGGCTGGTGGTGGGTACGACCTATGGTGTGTGGGCGGCGGTTGTCCCGCTGACCATCGCCGCCACGCCGTTCTTTGCCCGGATCGCCGAGGTCAGCCTGCGCGAAGTCGACCATGGCTTGGTGGAAGCCGCGCAGGCCATGGGTTGCCGGCGCTGGCACATTGTCTGGCATGTGTTGTTGCCCGAAGCGTTGCCAGGCATTGTCGGCGGTTTCACCATCACCTTGGTGACCCTGATCAACTCCTCGGCCATGGCCGGGGCGATCGGTGCCGGAGGGCTAGGCGACATCGCCTACCGGTATGGCTACCAGCGCTTCGACAGCCAGATCATGCTGACCGTGATCGCCATGCTTGTGGCGCTGGTGGCGTTGATCCAGCTGGGTGGCGACCGATTGGCGAAAGGCTTGAACAAGCGTTGAGTTCTTCGCGGCTCAACCCGCGAAGAGGCCCTTAACCCCAGCGCAAATCCGCAGCCGGCACCGGCCGCCCGAACCAGTACCCCTGCCCCAGCTGGCACTGCTCCTGCAGCAGGAAGGCGGCCTGCTCTGCCTGCTCGATACCCTCGGCATGCACCTGCATGCCCATGCTGCGGGCCAGGGCGATAATCACCCGCACGATCGCGATGTCATCCTCATCCAGCGGCAAGCCAGCAACGAAGCCCTGGTCGATTTTCAGCTTCTGAACGGGCAAACGCTTGAGCCGCAGCAGCGAAGAGTAGCCGGTGCCGAAGTCATCAATGGCCAGGGTCACGCCAAGCTCACGCAAGCGGTGAAGTTGCTCCAGCGCCACCTCCGGGTCTTCCATCACAGCGCTTTCGGTCACTTCCAGCTCCAGCAAGGCGGGGGCCAGGCCGGTGTCGTGCAGGACGTCGGCCACTTGCCGGTACAACTCGTGCTGGCCAAACAGCCGGCTGGAGATGTTCACCGCCACGAACGCCAATTGCCGGCCTTGCGCTTGCCACTGGACCATTTGCCAGCAGGCCTGGCGCAGCACCCAGGCGTCGATCTCGGCAATCAGGCCAGTACGCTCGGCGATCGGGATGAACTCGCTCGGCGGCACCAGGCCGCGCTGCGGATGCTGCCAGCGCACCAACGCCTCGACCCCGACCATGCTGCCGGTCGCCAGGTCGTGTACCGGCTGGAAGAACACCCGCAGTTCGTCATGCTCCAGCGCCCGACGCAACTCGCCGGCCGTCTCGACCCGGTGCTGGGCGTGGGCCGTCAGCTCTTCGGTGTATAGCGCATAACACGCACGCCCATTACCCTTGGCCTTGTACAACGCCGAATCGGCGTTGCGCAGCAACTGCTCGGCACACAAGGCATCGCTGGGGAACAGGCTGATACCGGCACTGACACTGATGAACAGCCGATGGCCATCGAACAGGAACGGCTCGCGCATGCGCTCGATGATGCCCTGCGCCAGTTTGCCTGCCTGGCCGACTTGCTGGCAGCCTTCGGCGAGCACGCCGAACTCGTCGCCGCCCAGGCGAGCCAAAGTCACACCGCTGCCCAGTATCTTGCCCAGGCGCTCCCCCACCAGCCTCAGCAACTGGTCACCGATGGTGTGGCCAAGGCCATCGTTGATGCTCTGGAAGTGGTCCAGGTCCAGCAGCAGCAGGGCGCACCCACGCTTGTTGGCCTGCGCTGCGGCCAGGGCCTGCTCGACGCGGTCGTTGAACAGCAAGCGGTTGGGCAGGCCGGTCAGCGGGTCGTGGTGGGCCAGGTAGGCCAACTCCTGCTCCGAATGCTTGATCGCGCTGATGTCACTGAACACGGCCACGTAATGGCTCAGCTCCCCCTCATCATCGCGGATAGCGGAGATGGTCTGCCACTGCGGGTAGATTTCGCCGCTTTTGCGCCGGTTCCAGATTTCGCCGCTCCACTCGCCCTTTTCAGCCAGGGTGGCGTAAACCTGCTGGTAGAAGGCCTGGCCATGGCGGCCCGACTTGAATTTGCTCGGGCGCTGGCCGATGACCTCGTGCTGCTGGTAACCGGTAATGCGCATGAAGGCGCGGTTGACGTGCACGATCAAGCCCTGGCGGTCCGTCACCAGTACCCCTTCGAGGGTACTGTCGAAGACGGCGGCGGCCATGCGCAGACGTTCTCGGTCTTCGCAGCGCAACCGCGCGCCATGGCCGATGAAATTGAGCAGGCGCACCCGCGACACATAAATCAGCAAGGCACTGCACAGCACCCAGACCACCACGTTGATCTGCCGCCCCACGGTCGATGCCAGGGGGTCGTCGGTCATGCTCTGCAGCATTACCTCGGCCAGCACCAGCCAGAGGATCGAGAGCACCACATAAAGCGCGGCCATGCGCAAGGCGTCGCGAACGGAAACAGACATGTCGGGTGGGGTAGCCCATTGAAAAGAAAGGGGCATTATAAAGGCTGAAACATGTCGTGACCTCCTGTCTGAACAGTTGACTGGTTTTATTTCCCCACCAAGGGATAATCGACCCTTCCCCCCGCATTTCGAGGGCATTTACATCTATGTGGTACAACGGCCTGCTCGACTTGTCGGCCTGGCAACTGGTCGGCATCACCCTGTTGATGACCCACGTGACCATTGTCAGCGTCACGGTCTACCTGCATCGCTACTCTGCGCACCGAGCCCTTGAGCTCAACGGCGCGCTCAAGCATTTCTTCCGTTTCTGGCTGTGGCTGACCACGGCGCAGAACACCCGAGAGTGGACGGCGGTCCACCGTAAGCACCACGCCAAGTGCGAAACACCCGACGACCCGCACAGCCCCGTGCACAAAGGCCTGAGCACGGTGTTGCGCAAAGGCGCCGAGCTGTATCGTGAAGAGGCCCGCAACCCAGACACCCTGCGCATCTACGGCAAGAACTGCCCTGATGACTGGATCGAGCGCAACCTTTACTCGCGTTACAAACTGGGCGGCATCGCGTTGATGGCCGTGATCGACCTGCTGCTGTTCGGCACCCTCGGTATCACCATCTGGGCGGTCCAGATGATGTGGATCCCGTTCTGGGCTGCCGGTGTCGTCAACGGCCTGGGCCACGCGTTCGGCTACCGCAACTTCGAATGCCGTGACGCGGCCACCAACCTGGTGCCGTGGGGCATCGTGATCGGCGGTGAAGAGCTGCACAACAATCACCACACCTACCCCAATTCGGCCAAGCTGTCGGTCAAGCGCTGGGAGTTCGACATGGGCTGGGCGTGGATCCGTCTGTTCTGCCTGCTGCGCCTGGCCAAGGTGCAGCGTGTGGCGCCGATTGCCCATCGGGTGGAAGGCAAAGGTAGCCTGGACATGGACACCGCCATGGCGATCCTCAACAACCGCTTCCAGATCATGGCCCAGTACCGCAAATTGGTGATCGCCCCACTGGTAAAGCTGGAACTGGCGCGTGTCGACGCCTCGGTGCGCCACCACTTCCGCCGTGCCAAGCGCCTGCTATCCCGTGAAACCAGCCTGCTCGAAGACCGCCATCATGTGCGCATCGAATCGATGCTTGCGCACAGCCAGGCCCTGAAGACCATCTACGAAAAGCGCCTGGCCTTGCAGCAGATCTGGGCCCGCACCAGCGCCAACGGCCATGACATGCTGGCCGCCATCAAGGACTGGGTACACGAAGCCGAAACCAGTGGTATTCAAGCCCTGCGCGACTTCGCGGCACAGCTGAAAACCTATTCCCTGCGCCCGATCGGCGCCTGATCGCCGTTGATCGGCACGCCCCAGCATGGGGCGTGCCAGCTGGAACTTCCCCACCTCGCCCCCACTCAAACCCCGCACATCGCCCGCGTGGCGGGCAGGATGCTGGCCGCACGCTTTCACGTCGAGACTCGCTACGTGCACATGGCCAAGAATATTCCAATGACATCGCCAGGCCCGGTACCACCGGGAGCCGCCCGCACTTTACTGGCGCTCCTTCATGCGCAAGGTGAAGTCGCCCGCCTGAGCGAACGCGAACAGCTGTTCAGCTCGTTGCTCGAAAGTGTCAACGCGGTGCTCTGGGCCTTCGATTGGGAAACACGCGAAGTGCTGTACGTAAGCCCCGCCTACGAGCGCATCTTCGGCCGCCCGGCCAGCCTGGTACTGGCCGACTTCAACGAGTGGCGCGACAGCATCTACCCCGACGACCTGGAATACGCCGAGCGCAGCCTGGCCCAGGTGCTGCTCAAAGGCGCGGTCGAGGACCGCGAGTACCGTATCATCAATGCCGACGGGCAAGTGCGCTGGTTGAGCGACAAGTGCTACATCAACCAGCAGCATGACGGCGACCGCGTGATCATCGTCGGCATTGCCGAAGACATCACCGAGAAAAAGCAGCTGGAAGGCGAGTTACAGCGCCTGGCCACCACCGACGTGCTGACCCAAAGCAGCAACCGCCGGCACTTCTTCGAATGCGCCCAGGCGGCATTTGACAGCGCCCGGGAAAACGGCACGCCATTGGCCTTCCTGCTACTGGACATCGACGACTTCAAACAGATCAACGACAGCTATGGCCACCAGGAAGGCGACCAGGTGCTGCAGCACATCGCTGACAGCGGCAAGGCCGTGCTGCGCCGTGGCGACCTGTTTGGGCGTATTGGCGGCGAAGAGTTCGCGGCGGTGTTCCCAGGGTGCAGTGCCGAGCTGGCCGGGCAGATTGCCGAGCGGCTGCAGCGGCAGATTCAGCGTTTGAGCTTCAGCCATGGGGCGCAGACTTACGGGGTAACGGTGAGCCAGGGGCTTACCGGGTTGACCGATGAAGATGTGGCCCTGGACAGCCTGTATGCCCGCGCCGATGCGGCGATGTACCAGGCCAAGCGGCAGGGCAAGAACCAGATCGTGCGCGGTTGATCCCCCTGAAGCCTGCCCGGCTCAAGGCACATTGTCGGCTTGTATCGGGCCTTCAGCCGCGGGCTGCGAACTGGGTTCGGGGTGCTCCACCTTGCGCAACCGGCTCAGCTCCGGCAAGCCCATCTTCAGCAAACGCGCTGTCTTGCCACTGGCAATCTTCGCCAGCCCCTGCTCAGCCGGTAGCCGTGCCAACTGCCCGGCCAGGTTCATGGCCAGAATTTCGCGCGAATACACCCCGCCACCAAGTTGGTAGATCGCCGCGATCAGCTCGCGTAAAGCCAACGGCAAGCGCCAACGGGTGCGCAGGGCCGAGCCAAATGCGGCACCGAACTCGTTGAGCGACAACTGGACCTTGTCCTCGTCCAGCTCGCCACCTGCCAGTCGCCATTCCTGCAGGCAGCGCAGCACCGCCAGGTCGCCCAGGCAATGCAGCAACCCTGCGCAATAGCAAAGCCCTTCGTCCAGCGCCAGCAGGCGCGCCAGCGTACGGCCATATTCAGCGGTGTGCAGGGACAACGCCCAGTAATGCGCCGCATGCTGCGCCAGCAAGGGCTCGCTGAGGCGGGCGCTGCGCTTGAGGGTCATGCCCAGAATCAGGTTCATGCTTTGTGTGCTGCCCAGCTTGTTCAAGGCTTGCAGCAGGGTTTGCACCGGTGCTTCACGGTGCAGCGCCGCGCTGTTGGCGGCCGCTATCAGCACCGCCGTCACCTGCGGGTCACGGCAGACCTCTTCCTCCAGCACCTTCAGGTTAAGGCCCTCAGGGTTCAGTGCTCGCTTGATCGCCACCTGCAAATCGGCCAGCAGCGGCCCGCCATCGGCAGTAGCCCGGCGCTGTTCGAGGTAAGCGCGCAGGCTGGCACCGGCCTGCAAGGGCGGCACCGGGCAGGCAACTTCTTCGCCCACGCCCAGCAGCAATTGTTCCAGGCGCTTGCGCAGGTTACCCAGGTTCAGGGGCTTGCTCAGGTACGCCGTGGGGTGCAGCGGCAGGGCTTCACGCACACTCGCACTGTCGCTGCGGTTGCTCATGAGGATGAACGGCAACCCCGACCCTTTGGCGCGTACCTTGCGCAGCAGGTCGAGGCCGTCGATGCCAGCCAGCTCACGTGCTGCAATGATCAGGTCCGGCTTGGCGGCCAGGGCGCTGAGCGCTTGCGAGCCGTCGGCGCAGACCTGAAGGCGGGCATCGCAGCGAACGCTCAGCAGCATCTCACTGAGCATGTCGCGTACCCATGGGTCGCCTTCGACGATCAGTACGCTCGGTGGGGTGGGCTCTGCAGCGTTCATCCAACTACTCCTGTAAAACCTTGCCTCAGCCTTTTACAACGTGCTGGGCGCATCATCCAACAACCATAGCTGCCGACGCATCACCGGGCATAAAAAAACCCGCCGAGGCGGGTTTTTTCTGAAGCGCATCACATCAGGCAAGTTCAGCGAAGCACTCTTCGATGATGGCCAGGCCTTTGTCCAGCAGCGCGTCTTCAGCGGTCAGCGGAACCAGGATCCGCAGAACGTTGCCGTAGGTGCCGCAAGACAGCAGGATCAGGCCTTTTTCGCGGGCTTTGGCCACAACCTGGCCAACAGCCGCAGCGTCAGGGGTGTGGGTGCCTTTCTGGAAGACTTCGACGGCAATCATCGAACCCAGACCACGAACGTCGCCGATGATCGGGTGCTTCTTCTGGATTTCACGCAGGCCGGTGGTCAGGCGCTCACCCACTGCCTTGCTGCGGTCCAGCAGTTTCTCTTCTTCGAACACTTCGATCACGGCCAGGGCTGCGGCGCAAGCGATCGGCGAGCCGGCGTAGGTGCCGCCCAGGCCGCCCGGAGCGATAGCGTCCATGTACTCGGCCTTGCCGCATACACCGGCCAGCGGGAAGCCGCCGGCGATGGACTTGGCAAAGGTGGTCAGGTCAGGCGCAACGCCCATCTGCTCCATGGCGAAGAAGGTGCCGGTGCGGCCAGCGCCGGTCTGAACTTCGTCGGCGATCAGCAGGATACCGTGCTGGTCGCACAGGGCGCGCAGGCGCTTCATCAGCTCTTTAGGCGCTGGCAGGAAGCCGCCTTCGCCTTGTACAGGCTCCAGGATGATTGCAGCGATGTCGCGTGGCTCGGCGTCGTTCTTGAAGATGCGCTCGACCGAGGCGATGGCGTCGTCAACGCTCACACCGTGCAGCTCGCTCGGGAACAGGGCGCGGAAGATGCCGCCTGGCATCAGGCCCATGCCTGCGGAGTACGGCACGACCTTGCCGGTCAGGCCCAGGGTCATCATGGTGCGGCCGTGGTAGCCGCCGGTGAAGGCGATAACGCCGGCACGGCCAGTGGCGGCACGGGCGATCTTCACGGCGTTTTCAACGGCTTCGGAGCCGGTGGTGACCAGCAGGGTCTTCTTGTCGAAGTCGCCTGGGACCAGCTTGTTGATCTTTTCGCACAGCTCGACGTAAGGCTCGTAGGCCAGCACCTGGAAGCAGGTGTGGCTGACCTTGGTCAGCTGCTCTTGCACGGCTGCAACCACTTTCGGGTGCAGGTGGCCGGTGTTCAGCACTGCGATGCCGCCGGCGAAGTCGATCAGTTCGCGGCCTTCAACGTCGATCACGGTCGAGTTCTTCGCGCTGTCGACGAAGATCGGGTGAATCTGGCCAACGCCACGCGGGACGGCAGCTACACGACGTTGCATCAAGGATTCGTTGGTCTTGCTCATAATGCCCTCATTGCGCCGACAGTAATGGCGCTTTTATTCGGGGGTGGCTGGGAGTGCTCGCGAACAGTATTCGTTGATCGACTGCCACAAGCGCCCTGGCCACCAGGTACTGCAATGTAAAAAAGGCCAGCGAGACGTCGCTCTCGCGCCCCGCTGGCAGAGGTAAAGCCGTTACCGTGCGATCAAACGCTGATGCACAGGTATTTGATTTCGAGGTAGTCCTCGATACCGTACTTGGAACCTTCGCGGCCCAGGCCAGAAGCCTTGATGCCACCGAATGGCGCCACTTCGTTGGAAATCAGGCCGGTGTTAATACCCACCATGCCGTACTCCAGGGCTTCGGCAACTCGGAACACACGGCTCATGTCGCGGGCGTAGAAGTACGAAGCCAAGCCGAATTCGGTGTCGTTGGACATGGCGATGACTTCGGCTTCGTCCTGGAAGCGGAACAGCGGCGCCAGTGGGCCGAAGGTCTCTTCCTTGGCGACAGCAGCAGTTTTCGGTACATCAACCAGGATGGTCGGCTCGAAGAAGTTGCCTTCGATCAGCTTGCCGCCGGACAGTACCTTGGCGCCTTTGGAAACGGCGTCTTCGATGTGCTCCTGAACCTTGGCGACAGCCTTGCCGTCGATCAGCGGGCCAGTGGTGGTGCCATCTTCCAGACCGTTACCGATCTTCAGCTTGGCCACCGCAGCCGCCAGCTTCTCGGCGAACGCGTCGTAGACGCCGTCCTGCACGTAGATACGGTTGGCGCAGACACAGGTCTGGCCGTTGTTACGGTACTTGGAGATGATCGCGCCCTCGACCGCCTTGTCCAGGTCGGCGTCGTCGAACACGATGAACGGGGCGTTGCCACCCAGCTCCAGGGAAACCTTCTTGATGTCCTTGGCGCATTCTTCCATCAGCTGGCGACCGATTTCGGTCGAGCCGGTGAAGGACAGCTTGCGTACCAGGGAGTTGCCGGTCAGTTCGCCGCCAACTTCACCAGCGCTGCCGGTAACCACGCTCAGCACGCCAGCCGGGATACCGGCACGGTGGGCCAGTTCGACCAGGGCCAGGGCGGAGTAAGGGGTTTGCGAAGCAGGCTTGAGCACCATGGTGCAGCCAGCGGCCAGGGCCGGGCCGGCTTTACGGGTGATCATGGCAGCCGGGAAGTTCCACGGGGTGATGGCCGCGGTTACGCCGATTGGCTGTTTGATGACGATCAGACGCTTGTCTGGCTGGTGGCCAGGAATAGTGTCGCCATAAACACGCTTGGCTTCTTCGGCGAACCACTCGATGAACGAGGCGGCATAGGCGATCTCGCCCTTGGCTTCCGCCAGCGGCTTGCCTTGTTCGGTGGTCATCAGGCGAGCCAGGTCGTCCTGGTTCTCGATCATCAGTTCGAACCAGCGACGCAGCTTGGTCGAGCGCTCTTTGGCGGTCAGGGCACGCCAGGCCGGCAGGGCCTTGTCGGCAGCTTCGATGGCGCGGCGGGTTTCCGCGGTGCCCATCTTAGGCACGGTACCGATGACTTCACCGGTGGCCGGGTTGGTCACCTTGATGGTCTGGCCATTGTCCGCATCCAGCCACTCACCGTTGATGTAGGCTTGCTGGCGGAACAACTGAGCGTCTTTGAGCTGCATGTCGGCTTCCCGAATTGTTGATTGTTGAAAAGCGCCCAAGGCAGGGCATCGAGCGTTTGAAATCTCAAACGAATGCTAAGCGGCTGCTGGGGTGTTGGACAATAGGCTGTTCGAAAAAAAGAACGAATGGTTGAACAGCCGGGCGGAAAATTCATCATTTACGTACTGGCAACCGGCCCTTTCGCGGGCACGCCCGCTCCCACAAGGTCCCCACTTATATCAGCAGCGAACCGGCCGGCACAGGCCACCGGGAAAAAAGGCTACAGATCAAGGCGATGGACGCGACCGGCGCAGATGGGTATCATGCGTGCGCGTTGCACTCGTAGCTCAGCTGGATAGAGTACTGCCCTCCGAAGGCAGGGGTCGTGGGTTCGAATCCCGCCGAGTGCGCCATATCAAAAAGCCCTGGGCCTGTGCCCGGGGCTTTTTCATTTGTGCGACATGTCGCGTTTCTGGCACTCCCGTGCCACTGGCCATTGGTGTTAGCGTGGGCGTCCTCCCGTTGCCTCGAACGGGTGCCCCATAACAATCCATGGCGAAGGAATGCGCGCAACCATGCACCTGAAAAAACTCACCGCCACTACCCTGCTGCTGGCCAACATCGGCCTGTTCACCCAACCGGCCCAGGCCAACCTCACTCAGCAACAGGCCGCGGCAATCGTCAAAACCTTCGACGGCAGCGACCCGCGTGACTTCAAGCAGTTCCTCGGCAAGCTCAAAGGCAGTGACCTGGCCAAGGCCGATAACCTTGAGGCGACACTGCAGGCCTACCTGGCCGGCAAACCGCTGGCCGCCGGGCAACAGGACGAGATCAACCGCCTGCTTGGCCTGTATACCCGCATCAAGTACGGCAAGGCAGCCACTGAAACCCTGCGCGAACTGGTGGCTATTCCAACCTACAACGTCGAAGGTACGCCGCAGTACGAAAACCCGGCGTTCCTGAAAATCGCCGACAAGGTCAAAGCACTGGCCGACAGTTTCGGCCTGGCGTTCCGCAACATCGATAACCGGGTTTACGAAATTTCGCTCGGCAGCGGCAAGGAAGTGATCGGCATCCATGCCCACGCCGATGTGGTGCCGGTCAATCCGGACAACTGGAAGCTGGCCGACGGCACCCGCCTGGACCCGTTCAAGGTCACCCTGGTTGGCGACCGCATGTATGGCCGCGGCACCGAAGACGACAAAAACGGTATCGTTGTCGCGATGTACGCACTGAAAGTGGCGAAGGACGAGAACCTGCCACTGGCCCGCCAATTCAAGCTGCTGATCGACACGACGGAAGAAACCAGTGGGGATGCGATCCCCTATTACTTCGAGCGCAACCCCACGCCTGATTACAACCTGGCGCTGGATGGCGGCTACCCGGTGGTCATTGCCGAAAAAGGCTACGGTACGATCATGGCCAGCTTCAGCAAGCGCCCGGCCACGGGTGAAGGTGCTGAGGTCATCAACCTGACCGGCGGGCTGGCCACCAACCAGATCCCCACCACCTCGGTCGCAACCCTGGCCACCGACAACCCGGCAGCACTCGCCCAACAACTGCAGCAGGCCGGCGGCGCGTATGTAAAGCAGCACGGTGGTGACTTCAGCATCGACGCCAAGGCCGACGGCAAGCAGGTGGTGCTGACAGTAACCGGGGTTTCCGCGCATTCCTCGGAGCCGGAGTCCGGGGTAAACCCGGTTGCGCGCATGCTCGACTTCCTTGCTGGCCTGGCCCAGCAGGTACCGCTCAAGCACAACCAATTCACCGACGCCGCCCGCTACGCTGCGGACAACTGGGGCCTGGACTACCTGGGCAACAAGCTGGGCGTGGCCTTCAAAGACCCGTTCATGGGCCCGCTGACCGCGTCGTTGACCTACGTAGGGGTGGACGACAAAGGCTTGAAACTGGCGGTGAACCTGCGCATTCCCAAGGGCAAGCCGCTTGCCACGATCAAGGACGAACTGGCCACCAGACTGGACAAATGGACCCGGCAGAGCCGCACCTCGGTGGCCTTCGACTATAGCCTGGACGAACCGATGTATCGCAACCCCGAGGGCGAGTGGGTGAAGGCTCTGCTCGCGGTGGCCAGCGAGAACCTGGGCATGAAGCATGAGTTCGGCACCTCGGCGGGTGCCACGTCGGTACACGACCTGCCCAACGGCGTGCAGTTCGGCCTGGCCATGCCAGACGTGAAGTACACCGGGCACAACGACAACGAGTTCAAGACGGTAGAGCAGTTCATGCTGGACCTGCAGATCGTCAGCGAAATGGTCGCGCGGATCGGGCAAATGCCGAAGCTTTGATCGGCTGCACCGGTAAAGCCGCTCCCATAGGGTGCATCACAGGCTCTGAGGCCAATGACACACCTGTGGGAGCGGCTTTAGCCGCGAAGAGGCCCGCAAAGGCGAACACCGATGACGTTTTTCAATCGACTCCATGCCGTTTCCTGCATTGCCGTGCAGAGCGCCGTACCGGATGCTTTAGTTACACCGAGACAGCGCTTTTCCACCCGCAGAGGCCCGTATGAAGACCGTCGAACAAATCCTCAAGACCAAGTCCCAGCACCAGACCGTGTACACCATCGGCCCGGATGACTCGGTGCTCGACGCCCTGAAAATGCTGGCGGAGAAAAACATCGGTGCACTGCCGGTAGTCGAGGGCAAGCAGGTGGTGGGTATCGTCAGTGAGCGCGACTATGCACGCAAACTGGTGCTCAAGGGCCGCTCTTCTGCCGCCACCCCGGTACGGGAAATCATGAGTGCGCCGGTGGTCACGGTCGAGCCCAGGCAGAACCTCGAGTACTGCATGAACCTGATGACCGACCGCCACCTGCGCCACTTGCCGGTCGTGAGCAATGGCGAGCTGCTAGGGCTGTTGTCGATCGGCGACCTGGTGAAGGAAACCATTGCCGAGCAAGCCAGCCTGATCAAGCAGCTGGAGCAATACATACGCGGCGAATAAGCGCTTTCAGTGGTAGCCGCGCTCCAGTTCGTCCAGTTGGTGGTCAAAACTGCGCAGGCGCGCCGACCAGGTGTAGACCAGCACTTCGAGGTCGCGATTGAGCACAGCGGTATTGCCATGGCCGCTTTGCGTGGGTTCGCCCAGGTCCAGCTGGTAGCGCTCCCGGGCCATGGCCTGGGCCACGCTGGACAGGTCGCGGGCGTTGGCCAGCCAATGATGATGGTGGTCGTGGATCTCGCGGTCGAGCACCCGGCACTGGCGCTTCAGCGCATCAAGGCTTTGCTCCAGCGGGGTCCCTTTGAGTTCGCCCATGACCTCTTCGAAAGTACGACCCGAATGCCAGTAGCTGCCCCAGAAATAACGATCGAAGACCGTTTCCACGCGGCGTAGCGCAACTTTGGTGTTCCAGATGGTCAGCAACGTGCGCCCCTGGATCACCTCGCGCTTGTTCAGATGCAACTGTTGCCAGGCGATCCAGGCCAGCGCTACCACGGCGACCGCCACGGTGACCGCGGCGGCGGCGTAGAGGAACTGCACCGCTTGGTTCAGTTGATGCGCCTGCCTGATGCCGTAGAAGTAACTGGCCGTCAGAATGCCCAGGATGGAAACGGAGCACCAGAAACCTGATACGTAGGGATCTTTCATCGCGCTATCCCCCGATTGTTTTCCTGAGCATAGCAACGGCCATTCACTCGTCAGGTGCCGCTCGGCGCTTTATTTTTTCTGGGGGTGAAGCGCCTCGTTGAGTTGGTCGATCATCGGGATCCAGTCGTCATCGGCGATGTACTTTTCTTTCAGGAACGCGCGCTGCGAATCGCTCCAGAAAGGCGCATCGACCAGTTTCACACCGTCCTCGAGCGGTGAGTGTGTCGTGATGAAGCGGTCGATTTCGACCGGGTCGTCAGACAGCCCCAACTGTTTGAAGATCTCCGACAAAGGATGAATCGGCTTGTCCATATTTCCTCCTCGGTGCCGGGGCGCGCATGGAAGATGCCGGCCCGGCGTGGGTTGAGAGCACCAGCTGCAGGTTTTGCTCCATGCTCATGTGAACCAGATGATTGTGATCATCCGCACCCTGATAGACAGCACCCCGACGGACAAGACTCGATCGAACCTGCATTTATCCCAGCGCGCCTGTCAGATGGGTGCACGGCGCAAGGTTGCCAGGAACGTCGCTGCACCAATGAACAACCCGGCAAACGTGCGGTTCAAGCGCTTCTGCTGCTTGGGCGTACGCAGCAGGCGCAATGCCCGCGCGGCCAAACCGGTGTAGCCCGCCATTACCAACAGGTCGACACTGACCATGGTCAGGGTGATTGCCACATACTGCGGCAGCAGCGGTGCATGCGGGTTGATGAACTGCGGCAGCACCGCAAGCATGAACACCAGCGCCTTGGGGTTGCTGACGTTGACCAGAAAACCGCGGAACATCAGGCTCAACGGCCTGCCGATGGGGCGAACGCCCGACTCATCGGTCATGTCCATCGGCAGCGCTCGCCATTGCTTGTACGCCAGGTAAACGAGGTAAGCGACGCCAAACCACTTGATGAACTGGAACGCCGTGGCCGAGGCGGCCAACACGGCGCCCACGCCGGCGGCGATAATGGCGATCTGCAAAATCAGGCCCAGCTGCAGGCCCAGGGCATTCCAGTAACCGCGCCAGAAGCCGTATTGCAGGCCACTGGACATCGAGGCAATCGCCCCGGCGCCAGGGGAAAGGCTGATCACCCAGCAGGCGGCAAAAAAGCCCAACCATACTTCCATCGACATCACACACCTCGCTCGCACTAATGTTGCAAAAGATTAAGCTAAGGTGTTGGTGAAAATATGACCAGCACATTTTGCAGAATTCAGCGTGCTTGTGCGGGCTGTGTCAGTCCGCCTCGAGCAACACGTCCTTGTGCATGGCCTGCACTTCGGCCCCGCGCCAGCGCCGCACCGACTTCTGGAAGAACTGGCTGTTCGGCACCTGCACCAATGCCCCGCCTGCCTCGGGCACTTCCAGCAGGGTAGTGAACAGCAGGTTGATGGCGATTACCCGCCCCTTTACGCCCGGTTTGTCGAGGGTGTCGACCAGCTCGACCACATCACCAATACGAAACGGCCCGACGGTGAAGATCAGCACCGCGCACAGCAGGTTGGACAGTACGCTCCACATGGCGAAGAACGCCACCGCCGCCACCGCCACGAAACCGGACAGGGCCGTCCACAGCACCGTTGCCGAAACCCCCAGGCGCTCCAGCACGAACAGCAGCGCGCTGCCCATGATCAACCAGCGCAGGCCACCGCGCACGGGCACGAGCAGTGCCGGTGGCAAGGGGTAGCGCTGGCCCAGGCGGCTCAGGCCACGGGCCACAATGCGCTGCAAGACAAAAGCCACCGCCAGGATAAGGAGGATCTGCAAGCCCAGCCAGAAGGTGTCCATCCACTGCCCAGGCAGCAACCCACGCAGCTCCTCCATCAGGACAGCGCCTCAAGCTCGGCTTGCATGCTTTCGAGGGTTTCCAGTGCCTCCATCCAGCCCTCTTCCAGCTCCCCTTCGCGTTGCTTGAGCTTGGTCTGGCGCGCCAGCAGGTCACGCAATTGGTCCTTGCGCGCCGCATCGTAAAGCCCAGCGTCGCCCAGCGCCGTCTCGATTTCGGCCAACTGCGCGTGCACCTGATTGAGCTCGGCTTCCAGCTTGTCAGCGGCCTTCTTGTGCGGGGCCAATTGCTGGCGCAAGGCCGCGGCGGCTTGGCGCTGGGCTTTCTTGTCGGTCTTGTCCGGGTTGACCGGCGCAGTACTGGCCGGCGCGCTGCGCTGGCGATACTCGACCAGCCAACGGCTGTAGTCGTCCAGGTCACCGTCGAAGGTGTCGACCTTGCCGTCAGCGACCAGCAGGAAGTCGTCGGTGGTGCTCTTGAGCAGGTGACGGTCGTGGGATACCACTACCAAGGCGCCGGCGAACTCCTGCAAGGCCATGGTCAGCGCCAGGCGCATTTCCAGGTCGAGGTGGTTGGTGGGTTCGTCGAGCAGCAGCAGGTTCGGCCGTTCCCAGGCGATCAGCGCCAGTGCCAGCCGGGCCTTCTCGCCACCGGAGAAGTTCACCACCGGCTCATCGCACCGGGCGCCATGGAAATCGAAGCCACCCAGGAAGTCGCGCAGGGTCTGCTCGCGTTCGGCGGGGGCAATGCGCTGCAAGTGCAGCAGCGGGCTGGCCTTGTCGTCCAGCGAGTCCAGCTGGTGCTGGGCAAAATAACCCACGGCCAGGTTCTCGCCGCGGACCAGCCGGCCGGACAACGGCTCCAGCTCACCGGCAAGGTTCTTGATCAGCGTCGACTTGCCTGCGCCATTCGGGCCGAGCAGGCCGATACGCGCGCCCGGGGTGAGTTGCAGCTTGACCTTGTCGAGGATGGCTTTGTCGCCATACCCCAGGCGGCCTTCGGACATGCTCAACAGCGGGCTGGAAATTTTCTGCGACTCGCGGAAGACGAAGTCAAATGGCGAATCGACGTGCGCCGCCGACAGCTCCTCCATGCGCTCCAGGGCCTTGATCCGGCTCTGCGCCTGGCGCGCCTTGGTGGCCTGGGCCTTGAAGCGGGCGATGTACTTTTCCATGTGCGCGCGCTGCGCCTGCTGCTTCTCGTAGGCCTGTTGCTGTTGCGCCAGGCGTTCGGCACGGGTGCGCTCGAAGGCGGTATAGCCGCCCTTGTAGAGGTTCAGCTTGCGCTGCTCTACATGCAGCACATGGTCGACCACAGCATCGAGGAAGTCACGATCGTGGGAAATCAGCAGCAGCGTACCGGGGTAGCCCTTGAGCCAGTCTTCCAGCCACAGAATGGCGTCGAGGTCCAGGTGGTTGGTGGGCTCGTCGAGCAGCAGCAGGTCGGACGGGCACATCAGGGCCTGGGCCAGGTTGAGGCGCATACGCCAGCCGCCAGAGAAGTCACCGACACGGCGGTCCATCTGCTCGTTGGTAAAGCCAAGGCCGGCCAGCAGCTTGCGGGCGCGAGCGTCGGCGGTGTAGCCGTCAGCGCTTTCCAGCTCACTGTGCAGGCGCGCCAGGGCGGTGCCATCGTGCGCTTGCTCGGCAGCTGCCAATTCGGCCTGGACCTTGCGCAGGCGCACGTCACCGTCGAGCACATAGTCCACGGCCATGCGATCGAGGGTATCGACCTCCTGGCGCATGTGGGCAATGCGCCAGTCGCCGGGTAGCTGGCAGTCGCCGGCATCGGGCGACAGCTCACCGCGCAGCAAGGCGAACAGGCTGGATTTGCCGGCACCGTTGGCGCCGATAAGACCGGCCTTGTGACCGGCGTGCAGGGTCATCTCGGCGCCTTCTAGCAAGCGCTGCGGACCACGCTGTAAAGTGAGGTTGGATAGTCTGATCATGATGGTCGCGGAGTCTACCAGCTTCCTCGGCCCATAGCGCGAGTGGAACCATGCACACCGACCTGTGGAATCACGCCCTGGCCCTGTACGCCAGGCCTGGCGTAGAAGCCGCCTGCCTTGAACTGCAAACACTGGGTGGCGATGTCTGCCTGCTGCTGTGTGGCACGTGGTTGCAGGCGCGTGGGGTTGCCGTGACGGACCAGCGCGTGCAGGCATTGCAAGACATTGCCGAGCCCTGGCAACGGACAGTGGTCACCCCGCTACGCGACCTGCGCCAGCAATGGCGCGCGGCAGCACAGCTGGATAGCCGGCTGGCGCTTGTGCGCGAGCAAGTGAAAGAGTTGGAATTACAGGCAGAAAGCGCGTTGCTGGAACGCTTGCAAGAACGTGCCCAGCAGTGGCCCGCGGACTCTGCTGAGCCCACGGGCGACTGGCTGGCCCGGCTAGTGCCGGACCAGGGCCGACAACATGACGCGTTGCTGCAGCTACGTGCCGCAGCTGAAGCGTTTCAGGACGCCGAAGACGGTGCCTGAGCAGGCGTGCTGGCCGGCGCCGATGGCGCTACCGAAGTGTCCGAGTTGGCATCAGCGGCCGGAGTGCTGGGGGCAGGTGTAGCCGGTTTGGCAGCGGCTGGCTTGCTGGCGGCAGGCTTGGCAGCCGGTTTCGCTGCGGTACGTGCTGGCGACTTGGCTGCAGCTGGCTTGGTAGCAGGTTTGGTGGAAGCAGATGCTCTGGCTGCTGGCTTGGCCGCAGGTTTAGCGGCGGCTGTTGCTTTGGCGGCTGGCTTGGCTGCGGGTTTTGCGGCGGCGGTGGCCTTGGCGGCTGGCCTGGCCGCAGGTTTTGCGGCGGCAGTGGCCTTGGCGGCTGGCTTGGCTGCGGGTTTTGCGGAGGCAGTGGCCTTGGCGGCTGGCTTGGCCGCAGGTTTTGCGGCGGCAGTGGCCTTGGCGGCTGGCTTGGACGCAGGTTTTGCGGCGGCGGAGGCCTTGGCGGCTGGCTTGGACGCAGGTTTTGCGGCGGCGGAGGCCTTGGCGGCTGGCTTGGACGCAGGTTTTGCGGCGGCGGAGGCTTTAGCTGCTGGCTTGGCCGTTTTGGCTGCACGCTGATCAAGGGCCTTGGTCGCGGCTTCACGCACTTTGCCTACACCTTGGGCCAACTTGATGCTGTCTTGGGCATCGCGTTTGAGTTGCTGAATGTAGGCGCGCGTCTGGGTTTGACGTTCCTTGAGGGAGTCCAGCAGTTCTTCAAGTTCAGCGCTGGCTTTTTGCGCTTTGGTCTGTGCCTTGGCTTTACCGGCCTTGGCTGCACCTTGCAGTTTCAAGCGAGCGTTGTGCAGTTTTTCCTGCGCTTTGCCACGCTGCTTTTCCAACTTTGCCAACAGTTTTTCCGCATCAGCCAGCGCTTGCGAGCAGGCTTCTTCCAAATGTTCGAGCAAGCTACCCGAAAGTTGCTGGAGCAGGTGTAACGGCGTACTTACTGGCTTCTTTTTGGCCGACATGGTTTACCTCCTGGCTGACGAGAGTGCGGCTCATACTATGCTTCTGCTGCTACCGCCGCTAGGGCATGTTGACCGTAATAGTTACGCCGCGTTGCATGCCTGGGCAACGTTGTAAGCTTGCAGCTGCGGGTAAGTGTAGATGCTGGATAAAGCCTTGCCGCGCCGCTGCCCTGTTGCGACTCAAAGCCACGCCCACGCAAAGCCGCGAAAAAGCCAATACACATATTCAACACTGGCATACTTCCACGCTCATTGGCGCAGGAACTGACCATGCCTCGATTTCTTGTTTTAGGTTTATGCCTGCTGGCGCCCCTCGCCCTGGCCGACAGTGATGAACACGATCTCGCCTACAGCCTTGGGGCCAGCCTGGGCGAGCGGCTGCGCCAGGACATGCCTGGCCTGCAACTGGATGCCTTGGTCGATGGCTTGCGCCAAGCCTACCAAGGGCAGCCGCTCAAGCTCGACAAGGCACGCATGCAGGCCGTGCTGCAACAGCATGATGCACAGGAAAGCGATGACCAGGCGCAGAAGCAGCAAGCCGCGGAAAAACGCTTCATGGCCAATGAGCGGGGGCGTTTTGGCGTGCATGAATTGCCGGAGGGCGTGCTTTACAACGAGCTGCAGGCAGGAAGTGGCGCGCAGCCGAAAGCCGGCGGCAAAGTGCAGGTACGCTACGTGGGCAGGTTGCCAGATGGTTCGGTGTTCGACCAGAACCAGACGCCACAGTGGTTCAGCCTGGGTTCGGTGATCGAAGGGTGGCAGGTAGCATTGCCGCAGATGCACGTTGGCGCCAAGTGGCGCCTTGTGATTCCATCCGATCAAGCCTATGGGGCCGAGGGCGCAGGCGACTTGATTCCACCCTATACCCCCTTGGTGTTCGAAATCGAACTGCTGGGGGTTGGCGACTGACGCCAACCTTCAGGCCTGAACCGCGCCCTCTTCCTTGTGCGCGTTGTGCAGCACTTCGATCAGGCAGTCTTCCAGTTCGAAGCGCTCGTGCAGCAGGCCACCGAGCTTGCCCAGTTTTTCGGCAAAGCGCTCTGTGTCCTTGCACTCACCTTTCGCACAATGGTCGTTGAACGCCAACGCGAACTGCGTGATGTCATTGATGCGTGGGTTGATCTCTTCGGCCAGCTTCAGTGCCTTCTCGTCATCGAAATCCTTGGCTTCCCTGACCAGCTGCTCGCAGACCTCGAAGTGCCACGCCGAACAGTAGTCCACGAGCAGACCACAGAAATCCCCGTTCTTATCCTTGTCGGCGAAGGCCAGCTTGTAGTCGCGCAACGCGCGGAAAGACTTCACCAAGCTATGGCGCTCCTTCAGCCAACGATCAATAAGGGCGTGAACCCCACCCCAGCGTTCCTGAGCGTTCTGACAACTATCGAGCATGGCGATCTCTTCCCTTCTGGGTAAATGCCGCTGCACCTCGCGCTGCGAAGGCGCGCAAAAGGTGATATCAGCAGGACGACATCGAGCAGTTGTGTTTTGAGTATCCGTGCTGCGAGATTATTCCCCCACGTGTTGCCCTTCAAGGTACGCAGTGGACAAACTTCATACAAGTGTTTAATACCGTGTTACATGGCCATTGGTCATTCTGATGAACCAACCTTGCGCCAGGTCAAGCGCCTGCCAGCGTGCGGAAACGATACGCCAGCAGGCAACTCGCGGGCAGCGCCGCCAGCAGCAGGAAAGCCAACAGGCTCCACTCGGGGAGGGTCAGGTCGAGAAAACTCCAGCTCAGCGCGCTGCACTCCGGGCCGCCGAATAGCAGTTGCCGGGCCGCCTCCACCCAACCCTGCTCGAACACACGCCCGATCGGCAGCGGGCATGCATCGACAACCCTTTCAGCACCCTGCAGCCAGACCTGCCGCGCGGCCAGCACCGCACCGCCCAGCGAGCAGGCCAACGTCGCCCACGCGTATCGCCGCAGGCCTCGTGCACGCGGTGCCTGCAGCACGCTGGCCAGGCTCAGCAGGGCATACAGGGCTAGCAGCAACCGCTGGCTCAAGCGCAACGGGCATGGCACCAGCCCAAGCATGTTATCCAACTGGAAGGACGCAGCCAGCACTGCCAGTGCGGCCAGGCAAGCAGGAAGAAACAAGGTGCGCAAACGGGCCAGCAGCATGGGTGGTGAAGGTCCCGGGATGAGAGTGTGGCCTGGAACGGTAGAGGAAAGACAGGCTTTGTTTCAAGGCGCTACAGCAACGACAAGTCGCTGAAACGTGTAAGAAATTTCCGTCTATTCGATAGGAGGCGACTGAGGACTGGCAATGCAGATTCAGCATGCAACAGAAGATAAATCACCAGCCCCAAAAGCCCGCGCGTTGCCGCGGGCTTTGGGGTAGGTCAGGCGCGCACGCCTTCTGGCAGCGGCAACGCCAGCAGGCGTTCGTCGAGCAGGCCGAGGCCCTCCTGGAACAGTTGGTTGCTGCGCTCCGTCTCACCCAGGCCGGCGAGCAGGCGCGCCAGTTCGGCGCAGGCCTCGGGGTTGCGCTCCATGCGCAGGCTGCTTTCGAGGTAATCGCGCGCCTTGCCCCACAGACGGTTCTGCAGGCTGAGGCGGCCGAGGGTGAGCAACAAGCTGGCATCTTGCGGGTGGTCTTTGAGCCAGCCTTCGGCGGTTTGCAACTGGCGCACCGGGTCATCGCCACGCACCAGGCCATACAGGCGAGCCAGATGGCTTTCGTAGTTCCGCTTGAGGGCCGTGCGCAATGCCTGTTCGGCATCGCTCTCAGCGCCTGCCTGGCGTAGCTGTTCAGCGTAGGCCAAGACCAGTTGCGGCTCCTGGCGCTGGGCGGCCGTCAGTTGCTGCCAGGCACGCTCCAGGGCCTGCCGTGCACTTTGCGCGTCCTCGCCACGGGTTGTGGCCAGGCTCAGATTCTGGCCCCATGCCCGCTGCTCCAGGGCAGCAAGCTCCGTGGCCGGTAATACCTTGCCCTTGCGCAGGTCGGGCAACAGGCGAATCAGGGCGGACCAGTCGCCGCGCTCCAGGTACAGGCGCTGCAACAGCCGCAGGACCTGGCTGTTGTGCGGGTGGCGCTCCTGCATGGCCAGCAGGGTTTCCAGCGCCCCATCGCTTTCACCCCGGTCCATCTGCAGTTGGGCATGGGTCAAGGCAATGGCCAGTTCTGCCTGTGGCTGGCGCTCCAGGGCACGCTCCAGCAAGTTGTCGCTGTCTTGGCTGCGACCTTGCTCGTTGGCGGCACGCGCTGCACCGAGGTAGTACAGCAGGGGATGGCGCTCGGCCTCGGCGGCACGGTGCAAATGGCGCTGGGCGCTGGCCCAGCGCCCCTCGGCCAGGTCGAGCTGCCCTTGCTCGATTGCCAAGCGAATACGCCGGCGGCGGTTGCGCCGTGACCAAGGGTTGACCACGCCGCTGGAGGTCAGCAACAGCCCCACCAGGTAGCGCAGCAACCACAGCACCAGAACGACCGCCAGCAGCCCAACCAACGCCGCCCACAGCCCCGATTGATAACGGAAACCACCGTAGGAAACCAGCACGTAACCGCTGTGCTTGGCGACGGCGACACCCAGCGCAGCAGCGACCACGATGGCCAGTACGGCCAGCAGGTAGACTCGCTTCATGGCTTGCCCCCCTCGGCCTCAGCCGGCAGATGGCGGCGCTGAATGTAGGCCTGCACGGCTGCCAGGCTTTCACTGAGGTCAGGGGTGACCACCGACACTGGCTGCTCGGCCAAGGCATTCAGGCTGTCGAGCATGGCCTTGCTCTGCGGGTTGTCGGCATTGAAGTTGGCCAGCAGCACGCTGCGGGCATCATCCAGCGCCTGGGTATAGACCTTCGCGTCGCCATTGAGCGCTGCCCACTGGGCCTGCTCGATGGTCAGGCTCAATGCCAGGCGCAATTGGTTGAGTTGCTGCCCGGCCAGCAATGGGCGCACGTTTTCGTCGGCATTGAAGTCAACCTGGAAATACTTGGAGATTTCCGCCCACCACTGCGACAGGCGGCTGACACCGTCGCCATCGGCGGTCAAAGCGCCGAGGGCATCGGCATTGCTGTCGAACTCCGGCGACTGCGCGCTCAGTTGCTGGACCCGCTCACGCTGCGCAGCCAGCTTCAGGAACAGGCCCGTGCGGTCTGGTTGCTGGGTGCTGTTGAGCGTGGCCAGGCTGCGGTTGAGTTGCTCGCGGGCGGCAAAGGCACCTGGGTCGCTCTGCTCGCGCAGGATCTCGTCGGCACCTTCGACCAGGGCCTTGGCGCTGGTGATGTCCTGCAAGGCCGACAGGCGCAGGGTAGCCAGGCGCAGCAGGTGCTCGGCTTCTGCCAGGCGCCACTCCTTGCGGCTTTCGCCGAGCACGGTTTCCAGCCGCTGGCTGAGGCGCTGCTGGTCGCCCTGCAACTGCGCTACCAGCCGCCGGCGGTCTTCCAGTTCGCTGGCGGCTGGCAGGCTGGCCAGTTGCGCACTGATCTGCTGCTCACGCTGTTGCAAAGCCTCGGCGCGCTGGTTAAGCGCCTCGATGTGCTGGCCCTGGTCGAACTCGCTGCCTTGCAGTTGACGCACCTGCCAGGCACCCCAGCCACCTACCGCCACCCCGGCCGCGCCGAGCAGCAAGGCCAGGGCAGCAAGGCCATTGCCGGAGCGCTTGGCAGGCGGGGTGGTAACGGGATCCGCCGGCGTTTGCGCCGACGGCTGATCGTTATTGGACAAGACAGTCTCGCTCACGTATCCATCCTTTGCATGGGGGCGCATCGCGTTCAGCTTAGCGCCTTAAGAGGCAGGTGCAGCGCAAGACTGCACAGCTGCCAGCAAGGCCGTGGCACTGGCGCCACGGCAATCCACAACCTGTTGGGCCCCGGCGGCCCTGGCCTGCCCGGCTACCCGTGGGCTCGGCACGAACAACGGCAACCGGGCCAGCTGTGGCCAATCGGCGCCAGCCAGTTGCTGCAAATGTTCCAAACCCTGCCCACTGCTGACCACCAGGCCATTGAGGCGTTCCGCTTCGATGCGGCGCATCAGCGTGCCTGCGGGGTAAACCGGCAGGCAGCGACGATACAGTTCCAGATATTCGACACTAGCACCTTGCTCTGCAAGACGCTCTGCCAGCAGTTCGCGACCTCCAACGCCGCGAACGATCAACATACGCGCTGTTGGCACGGCAACCGCCTGGCGCAGTGCCGGCAGCATCAGCAGCGCTTCGCTGTCGTCGCCACGTGGCGGGCAACTCACCCTCAGACCCGCCTGCTGCAACACCGCGGCAGTGGCCTCGCCTACGGTGAACCAGCCTTGAACGGGCGGCTGCAGGCTGGCGTTGGCCAACTGTTCCAGCAACAGCCGTGCAGCTGGCTTGCTGACCACGATGATCGCCTGGAAGCCACTCAGGCCCTGCAGCAACGCGCGCTGCACCGCCTGGATTTGCACGGGTTCGATCTCCAGCAACGGCAGGCAGTGGCTGGCCACCCCCGCTACCGCCAGGCTTTGCGCCAGCGCCGCACAGTCCTCGGCAGGCCGGGTCAGCAACAGGCGCCATTGGCTCACGGATGGCCGGCCTCACCATAGACCTCTTTGAGGATGGCCTGAGCGCCCTGCCCCAGCAGATGTTCGGCGACCTCTATACCAAGGGCCTCGGCGGTTGCCCGGGGGGCCCGGGCATCGGCCACCAGCAGGGTGCCACCACTCGGTTGGCCGACCAGGCCGCGCAACCACAGTTGGTCGCCCTCCAGCACCGCGTAGCAAGCGATCGGCACCTGACAGCCGCCATTCAGGCGTTTGTTCATGGCGCGCTCGGCCACCACCCGGTCAGCCGTGTCACGGTGGTGCAACGGCGCCAGCAAGGCATGAATCGCGTGGTCGGCGCTACGGCACTCGATGCCTACCGCCCCTTGGCCACCGGCAGGCAGGCTGTCGTCAACGCTGATGGTGGCGGTGATACGGTCTTCGAAACCGAGGCGGATCAAGCCGGCGGCCGCGAGGATGATGGCGTCGTATTCGCCGGCATCGAGCTTGGCCAGGCGGGTGTTGACGTTGCCGCGCAGGAAGCGGATCTGCAGGTCCGGGCGACGCGCGAGCAGTTGGGCCTGGCGGCGCAGGCTGGAGGTGCCCACCACGCTGCCGGCAGGCAGCGCTTCAAGGCTGGCAAAATGGTTGGAGACAAAGGCGTCGCGCGGGTCTTCCCGCTCGCAGATGCAGTACAGGCCCAGCCCCTCGGGGAAGTCCATGGGCACATCCTTCATCGAATGCACGGCGATGTCGGCCTCGTTGTCCAGCAGGGCGGTTTCCAGCTCCTTGACGAACAACCCCTTGCCACCGATTTTTGCCAGCGGCGCGTCGAGCAGCTTGTCCCCGCGGCTGACCATGGGCACCAGGGTCACCAGCAGACCAGGGTGGGCCTGCTCGAGGCGGGCTTTGACGTATTCGGCCTGCCACAGGGCCAAGGCACTTTTACGGGTGGCAATGCGGATTTCGCGAGTGGACATGAAACGCCCCGATCCAGAGAAATGCCATGGATCATAACAGCATCGCCGGTATCGCTTGCAGATGTGGATCAGCTAAGGGCCCCTTCAGGGCTGCCCTGCACCCACACGTTCCTCACAGCCGGTGGCACTGCACCCTGACAGTGGGGCTGACCTGCCGGCGCGCAAGGGCCCTGCTCTTGCCATGCAGGCAGCGTTTCAGAGGGCCTGCATCATCTTGCGCACACCGGCCACATGACGCCGGCTTACGGTAAGGGCATCGTCGCCGTTCAGGCCTTTGAGGAAAAGCTGGAAGTGCCCCAGGGGCGTACGCTGAAGGCGTTCGATGCGTTCCCGGGCAACCAGGGCGTTGCGGTGGATACGTACAAAGCGGTCGCCAAACTCGTCTTCCAGCGCCTTGAGCGGTTCGTCGAGCAGTACTTCCCCACCGTCGTGGCGCAAGGTCACGTACTTGTGGTCGGCGATGAAGTAGACCACGTTGTCCAACGGAATCAGCTCGATACCTTTGCGGGTGCGGGCGCTGATGTGACTGCGCTGCCCCCCGCCTTCATTGGCTGGCCGCGTCAGCGCCGCCAGTTGCGCCCGGTTGGGTTTATCGGCCTTGCGCAGTGCATCCCGCAGCGCCTGAGGGTGAACAGGTTTGGCGACATGGCTGAGGGTACTGTCCTTGAATGCCTCGGCACCGTATTGGCCTTCCTCGGTGCAAAACACCACCGCCGGCGGCGCCTCGCGCTCGCACAGGCGGGCCGCAACCTGCAAGCCGTCCAGGCCTGGCATGTCGATGTCCAACAGCACCACGTCGGGCTTGAGGCTGTCGATCAGGGTCAGGGCCTCATCCCCATTGGTAGCGCTGGGCTCCAACACGGTGTAACCCTCCAGTTCGCCGAGCAGCCGGCTAAGGCGGTCACGGTATTGGGGTTCGTCATCAACGATCAGGACATTCATAATTGCGCTGGATTCCTGAATGAGTCTCGCACAGGTATAGCGTAGACAGGTGTGGTTCGAGCGACACTGCGGTCACGCTCTAGACCGGTGCGATGGCCAAAGATTCACTCGGCCGGCAGATTCACTGCCAGTCTTCTGTCCAACTGTAGACGGTCCGTGGAACACTGCCGTTCATTCCTTCAAATGATTCACTGCCATTTTCCGGGCATTTCTGTCGACCGGCGCCCTGCGGCAGCCGTCCCAACCCTGTTATTATCGGCGCCACTTTTTCGTTCACGCCTGCAATGAGTGAATCCATGAGCACCGACAAGACCAATCAGTCCTGGGGCGGCCGCTTCAGTGAGCCCGTCGACGCCTTCGTCGCCCGCTTCACCGCCTCGGTCGATTTCGACAAGCGCCTGTACCGCCACGACATCATGGGTTCGATCGCCCATGCCAGCATGCTGGCGCAAGTCGGCGTGCTCAGTGATGCCGAGCGCGACACCATCATCGATGGCCTGAAAACCATCCAGGCCGAGATCGAGGCCGGCAACTTCGACTGGCGCGTCGACCTTGAAGACGTGCACATGAACATTGAGGCACGCCTGACCGACCGCATCGGCATCACCGGCAAGAAGCTGCACACCGGCCGTAGCCGCAACGACCAGGTGGCAACCGATATCCGCCTGTGGCTGCGCGATGAAATCGACCTGATCCTGGCCGAAATCACCCGCCTGCAGCAGGGCCTGCTGGAGCAGGCCGAGCGCGAAGCCGAAACCATCATGCCGGGCTTCACCCACTTGCAGACCGCGCAGCCGGTCACCTTCGGCCACCACCTGCTGGCCTGGTTCGAAATGCTCAGCCGCGACTACGAGCGCCTGGTCGATTGCCGCAAGCGCACCAACCGCATGCCGCTGGGCAGCGCCGCACTGGCCGGTACCACCTACCCGATCGACCGCGAACTGACCTGCAAGCTGCTGGGCTTCGAGGCCGTGGGCGGCAACTCGCTGGACGGCGTTTCGGACCGCGACTTCGCCATCGAATTCTGCGCCGCAGCCAGCGTGGCGATGATGCACCTCTCGCGCTTCTCCGAAGAGCTGGTGCTGTGGACCAGCGCGCAGTTCCAGTTCATCGACCTGCCGGACCGCTTCTGCACCGGCAGCTCGATCATGCCGCAGAAAAAGAACCCGGATGTACCCGAGCTGGTACGTGGCAAGACCGGCCGCGTGTTCGGCGCCTTGACCGGCCTGCTGACCCTGATGAAAGGCCAGCCGCTGGCCTACAACAAGGACAACCAGGAAGACAAGGAGCCGCTGTTCGACGCTGCCGATACCCTGCGCGACTCGCTGCGTGCCTTTGCCGACATGATCCCGGCGATCAAGCCCAAGCACGCCATCATGCGTGAAGCGGCGCTGCGTGGCTTCTCCACGGCTACCGACCTGGCCGACTACCTGGTACGCCGTGGCCTGCCGTTCCGCGACTGCCACGAAATCGTTGGCCATGCCGTAAAGTATGGGGTGGACACCGGCAAGGACTTGGCCGAGATGAGCCTGGACGAACTGCGCCAGTTCAGCGACCAGATCGAGCAGGATGTGTTTGCCGTACTGACCCTGGAAGGGTCGGTGAATGCGCGTGACCATATTGGTGGTACGGCGCCGGCGCAGGTGCGGGCTGCCGTTGTTCGTGGCAAAGCCCTGTTGGCGTCTCGCTAAGCTTCAAGGCGAGGGCTTCGCCCTCGTTCGCGGGCACGCCCGCTCCCACAGTGGGAGCGGGCGTGCCCGCGAAGGGCTCAACACCAGGCTCAGCGTTTACCGCTGCGAACCATCTCCATGAAGGCCGGCATCGCTGCCTCCTTGTCTGCCACGATCCGCGCCATGTGCGGGTTCTCACCCATCAGTTGCAGCAACGCCTTGGCTTGCGGAAAGTCCGCCAGCAGGTCGATGTTCAGCACCTTCTTGCCCACCGCATAAGCCAGATCGACCGAGAAGCAGAACATCAGGTCTGCCAGCGTCAGCTGCTCACCCGCTACATACGGCGCAAAGCGCCCGTTACGCTTGAGCGTGGCGAAGCCGGCCAGCAGGTCGGTACGTGCCTTATCCTTGACCAGTGGCTCTACCGCCATGCCAAAGAAGGACTCGGCGTAGCAGGTACGGGCTGGCAGCTCGATGTACAGTTCAATTTCCTTGAGCAACTCGCGTACCTTGGCCTGCTGGAACGGGTCGGCCGGTAGCAGCGCCTTGCCGCCCTGAGTCTGCTCGATGTAGTCGAGGATCACGCTGGTTTCGCTGAGAAAACCGTGTTCGGTTTCCAGCACCGGCACCTTGCCCCGCGGGCTCACTTCCAGCGCCTTTGGCGCCTGGCCGCCGTAGAAGGTGACCTCTTTGAAAGGCAGGCCTTTTTCCAGCAGCGCCAGCTTGACCATGTTGTAGTAGTTGCTGACCGAGAATCCATGAAGCTTGAGCATGAGGTAACAGCCTCCGGGCCGTAAGGGGTTTGGCTCGGCTTTTATAGACCGTAAGCCTGTTCCTGACCAGCGTCATGCACCTCGTCAATGCCCGGGCATTGCCGCTACAGGCGTGGCACACTGTGCATCCCACCACAGGAGTACCGCCAATGAGCGAGCCCACCGACCTCGACAATGACGACGACGAAGCCTTCGCCGAGGCAACGCTGACCCAAGCCATCGAAAACCAGATCGAAAGCGGCGAGCCGCCGGCGGCCAAGGCCACTTTCAACAAGCTGACCCTGATTGGTTGGAAACGTGAAGACATTCTCAACGTGATGGCCCATGTGCTGGCCTACGAGATTGACAACATGCTGGCAGAAGACCGCCCCTTCAACGGCGAGTGGTATGAAAATGCCCTGCGTGCGCTGCCCGAGCTGCCACCTGAGATGGATCAAGGCGAGGACGAATAACCCGGCTACACTCGAAGATCAGGCACCGTAGAAAGTGCCGTAATCCTCGTCTGGAAGTCAGGAGTTACCATGCCTTTTACCCCCGATCTTATCGATGAAATGGAAGTACTCGCGCTGTTCAAGCACGACAGCAGCCAGGAAGGCATCAAGATAACCAGCACTGCATCCCCCGCTCTGATCGCCGCTGCGCAGCGCCTGCATGAAAAGGGGCTGACCGATCAACCGGATGGCGGCTACCTGACCAGCCTGGGTCATGACGCGGTTGAAAGTGTGCAGTTGCTGCAGAATATCCTCAAGGCGCCGCAGCCTGCCTGATCCGATAACGCAAGGGGCTGCGCTGCAGCCCATCGCCGGCAAGCCAGCTCCCACAGATACTGCATATGGCTTGATCCCGATGCGGTCGGTGTGGGAGCTGGCTTGCCGGCGATGGGCCGCAACGCGGCCCCCTTCAGTTGGCGATTGCCCTGCGCTTCTCAGCCAAACGCGAGCGCCCGTACAGGAACACGATGGCCAGCAACGCCACCGCCTGCGCCGACAGCGAGTAGGCATCGGCATGTATCCCCAGCCAATCGAACTCAAAGAACGCTACCGGGCGCGTGCCCAGCACCCCGGCTTCTTGCAGCGCCTTCACGCCATGCCCGGCGAACACCACCGACAACGTGCACAGCAGTGCCGCATTGATGCTGAAGAACAGCGTAAGGGGCAGCTTGGCCGAACCGCGCAATATCACCCAAGCAAGGCCCACCAGCAGCACCAGCGCCGTGGCGCCGCCTGCCAGCACCGCCTGGTGCCCGGCAGGGCCCGCCTGCAGCCACAAGGTTTCATAGAACAGGATCACTTCGAACAACTCGCGGTACACCGAGAAGAACGCCAGCACCGCGAAGCCAAAGCGCCCGCCACCGCTGACCAGGCTGTTCTTGATGTAGTCCGTCCACGCAGCGGCGTGGCGCCGGTCGTGCATCCATACCCCAAGCCACAGCACCATCACGGCCGCAAACAGCGCCGTGCAACCCTCCAGCAACTCACGCTGGGCACCGCCGACATCGATCACATAGGCCGCCAGCGCCCAGGTAGCGAAGCCAGCGACCAGCGCCAGGCCCCAGCCAATGTTGACGCTGCGTACCGCTGACTGCTGGCCGGTGTTGCGCAGGAACGCCAGGATCGCCGCCAGCACCAGAATCGCCTCAAGGCCTTCACGCAACAAAATCAGCAGGCCCGAGACATAACTCAGCGACCAGCTCAGGCCGTCGCTACCCAGCAGCTTTGCCGCTTGCTCAAGCTTGACCTTGGCTTCGCCCAGGCGCTGCTCGACTTGGCCCACGGGCAGGCCATCCTGCAAGGACTGGCGGTAGGCCATCAGTGTCTTTTCAGTGGCCTTGCGCGCCTGGGTATCGATGTTGTCCAGCGAGCTTTCTACCAGCTCGAAGCCCTCAAGATAGGCCGCAACCGACAGGTCATAGGCCTGGTCGCGGTCGCCTGCGCGGTAAGCGGCCAGGCTTTTGTCGAGCGTACTGGCGGTATATTCGAGCAATTGCGCAGGGCCACGCTTGACCTGCGGCGGCTGGGCACGCTGGGCGCGGAATGCTTCCACGGCCGCGGTGCCTTCGTTGGCGGCGATTTCGGCCGGGGTCTGGCGGGCCAGGTCGGCGATGTTCCAGCTTTTGTCGCCTTTGCCGGCTTCCGGCTTGGCGGTGAAGCTGGCGATGTAGGCCGCCACGTCCCAGCGCTGGCGGTCGTCCAGCTGGTCGGCAAAGGACGGCATCTCGGTGCCGTCGATGCCCAGGGCAAGGGTGTTGTAGAGGTCGAACAGGCTCAACTGGTCAAGGCGCGCGACGTCGCGCAGGTTGGCCGGCGCGGGCTCCAGGCCGACGCCTGCCGGGCCATCGCCCGCGCCGCTTTCACCGTGGCAGATGGCACAGTTTTGTGCGTACAGGGCAGCACCACGAGCCGGGTCCGGGGTGATTATCGGGGCTTGGCTCACCTCATAAGCCACCGCAAGGCGTGCGCCCAGTTGCCGGGCCTGCCTGGATACCGCTGGGCCGTCCAGACGCTGGTCGATGGCCTGGCGCAGCGCTTGCACGCCCTGCTCCAGTGCCGCGTGCTCGGTATTTGCAGGCAGGCCTTTGACCAGTTCGGCCAGTACCGCGCCGAACTCGCGCTGCTCGTCGTATTCGCCGTTGTCGACCACCTTGCCGTCATTCACGGTTGGCGGGTAGTCGGCACCAATGTAGTCGAGCAGGTGCAGGGCTTTGGTAGCCTCGGCGGGGGCTTCAGCCTGTGCCGCAGCGCTGCACAGCGCCAGCACCGTGCCGAGCAATAAAGCCGGCAGCCAGGCAAGCGGACGGGAACGGGTTTTCATGGCCAGTCTCGAAGGGAATGCGAAAGAGAACATTGTTCACTTCCACTTTGCTTCACTCAAGGGTGCTGGGCGGATTTCATGAAAAATCTTGGTACAAATAAGATCACGCGAGATGGCACGGTACCTGGCGGCAGGCTTGCCGGCGATTAAGGCGGCACCGATGCCACCGGAAACACCGGGTACCAAATGATTCACCGCGGGTAGGTCCTTACCCACTAGCCTGTTGAGCCACTATTCAAGAGGCAGGGAACATGGATCGTCCCCATTCAAAGCAGCTACGGCTTGGTCGGTTTTCGGAAACCCGTCGGTTGTATTTGCTTACCAGCACCACCCTGGCAAGAGCCCCAATCTTCAATGACTTTCGCTCAGCCCGCTTGCTGGTGGCCGAGTTCCGCCAGGCTGAAGAGGAAGGTAGCGCCCGATCGCTTGCCTGGGTGGTGATGCCTGACCATTTCCACTGGTTGGTCGAGCTTGGGCCGGCCAGCCTGAAGCGGCTGATGCGCAGGGTGAAGTCCCGTAGCACGATGATGATCAACAGGCATCGAGGGCGAAGCGGCCAGCTCTGGCAGAAGGGGTTTCATGACCGGGCCGTGCGGCGTGAGGAGGATGTGCAGGATGTGGCGCGATATATCGTCATGAACCCCAAGCGGGCGGGTCTTGTTGCAAGGGCTGGGGATTATCCGCATTGGGATGCGATCTGGCTCTGACCGGATGTTGCCTGCGGGGGCCCTATCGCCGGCAAGCCAGCTCCCACAGGGTTACTCATCAGCCTTGCAGCAGGGGCTGGCCTGTCAGGGCCTCAGCGCAGGCAAGCCAGCCCATAGAGCTACTCATCAGCTTTGCAGCAGGGGCTGGCCTGTCAGAGCCTCATCGCCGGCAAGCCAGCCCACAGGGTTACTCATCAGCCTTGCAGCAGGGACTGGCCTGTCAGGGCCTCATCGCAGGCAAGCCAGCTCATAGAGCTACTCATCAGCTTTGCAGCAGGGGCTGGCCTGTCAGGGCCTCATCGCAGGCAAGCCAGCTCGCACAGGAAACTAAAGTGCTCGAGGGCAGCGGAGAACCTGTGGGAGCTGGCTTGCCTGCGATTGGTCCTCAAGGCTTTGCGGTGTCCTTCCAGCCACCACCGAGGGCGAGGAACACGCCGATTTGCCCCAGCGCCACTTGGCTATCGGCCGCTGCCAGTTGCGCGCGCATGTCGGTATAGGTGCGGGTCGCCTGCAAGTCCGCCAGGAACGACTCACGCCCGGCTTGGTAGTACCGGTGCGTCTGATCAGCCGCATCCTTGGCCGACTTCTCTGCCTCGGCCAGCGCATCACGCCGGTCCAGCAGGGCACTGTACTGCGCGAGGCGAGTCTGGGTCTCGCGGATGGCGTTCAGCACCACGCCGTCGAAATTCGCCAAGGCTGCTTGCGTAGAGGCTTCAGCCATGCGAATGCGGGCGCGTGTGCCGTTGGTGGGGATGCTCCAGCTGATCTGCGGGCCGAAACCCCAGCGGTTGGTCGACGGCTCACCAAGGTTTTCCAGAATACCAATGGTGCCCACTTGGGCACCGATGCTGATGTCCGGGTACAGCGCGCCGGTAGCAACCCCGATAGAGGCAGTTGATGCGGCCAGCTGGCGTTCGGCCTGGCGTACGTCGGGGCGGCGTTTGAGCAGGGCCGCGCCATCGCCCACCGGGACCAGCTGGTTCAGGTGCGGCAGCTCGGCACAATCGGCGGTGCCGGCGGGCAACTGGTCTACCGGTTTGGCCAATAACGCAGCCAAGGTGTACAGGCCGGTTTCACGCTCGGCCTTGAAGCGCGGCAGTTCGGCGCGCAAGGACTTGAACTGGGTCTGTGAGCGGGTGACCTGGGTTTCATCGCCACGACCTGCATCACGCAAGCGCTGGTTGAGCTTCACGCTTTGCTCCTGCAAGTCGAGCGACTGGCGGGCGATGTGGTATTCCTCGTTGGCCGAGCACACTTGGGTATACGCCTTGACCACGTCGGCCACCAAGGTGATGCGGGCGGTATCGGCAGCAGCCTGCACCGCGTCTGCATTGGCCTTTGCAGCCTCGGTGCCACGCTTGAACGTGCCCCACAGGTCGAACTGATACGAAGCGCTGATGATGGCCTCGCCAATGTTGGCCACCGGCACCTTCTCAGGCTGCAGGAAGGCTTCGCCAGACTCCTGCAAGCGCTGGGCACCCAGTTTTACGCCGCCGTTGAAGCCACCTTGCGACTCGGCCACTTCGACCTGGGCGCGGGCCTTGGCGATGTTGGCCGCGGCTACGCGCAGCTCGGTATTGGCACTCAGGGCCTGGCGCACCAGCTCGTTCAGCCGTCGATCCTGATACAACTGCCACCAGTCCTCGGGCACCGGCGCCGAAACCACGCTGTCGGCATCCTGGCGCAGCGGGCCATTGAGGTCGCTGCGTTGCACCGCCGCGTCCTTCGGCACCTCATAGTCGGGGCCGACCATCATGCAGGCCCCCAGCGACAGGCACAGGCCAGCCAGGATGAGCTGTTTCATGGGTGCTGGCCCTCGATGATCGACACCGTGGCGGTACGCCCGGCGATCATGCGGAAGTCCTCAGGCACTTCGTCAAACGCGATGCGCACCGGAATACGCTGGGCCAGGCGCACCCAGCTGAACGCCGGGTTGACGTTTGGCAGCAGGTTGGCGCCGCTGCTGCGGTCGCGGTCTTCGATACCGGCGGCAAAGCTCTGCACATGGCCGCGCAGGCGGGTGTTGTCGCCCATCACGCGGATATCCACGGCATCGCCGAGGTGGATGCCGCCAAGCTTGGTTTCTTCGAAGTAGCCATCGACGTGGTACGAGGCACTGTCGACCACCGACAGCACAGGGCGGCCGGCGGTGACGAATTCGTGGTTACGCGGCGCACGGTCGTTCAGGTAACCGTCCACCGGGCTGCGTACCACCGAGCGGTCGAGGTTGAGCTGGGCGGTATCGACTGCCACCTGTGCCTCGCTGACGGCCGAGCGGGCGCGGGCCACGCGGGACTGGCTTTCCTCCAGTTGCTCGGCCGCCACCAGGTTGCCCAGCTTGCGGTTGCGCTGTGCTTCGCGGGAGGCCTGGGCCAGGGTTTCCTGGCGCTCGCCGAGGGTGGCCTTGGCCTGGCGCAGGGCCAGGGTGAAGCGGTCCTGGTCGATGGTGAACAGCACGTCGCCGCGCTTGACTGTCTGGTTGTCGTGCACCTCGACTTTCTGGATCAAGCCCGACACATCGGGGGCGATCTGGATCACGTCGGCGCGGATATGGCCGTCACGCGTCCAGGGTGCAAACATGTAGTAGACGACCATCTGCCACACGAGCACGGCGGCGAAGGTCACTACCAGCAAGGTCAGGACCACACGGCCCAGGGTCAGCAAAGGTTTTTTCATGGCAGCATCAGGTTTCGGCAAAAGTGGTCCACCGCGCCAAGCAGCACGGCATACAGGGCAACGTTGAACAACGCCCGGTGCCAGACCAGGCGGTAGAAATGCATGCGCACCAGCACCGCGTGCAGCCCAAGGAACAGCAGGTAGGTGCCAAGCATCATCACCAACAGCGTGGGCAGGAACACCCCGCTGATATCCAGTTCACCAATCACAGGGGCGCTCCGTCGAGGCCGGCAGGCAGTTGCAGTTGTTCGGCGGGTTCGAGCATCACCTCCACACCTGGCAGCAGGGCAAGGCGCAGGCCGCTCAGCGCATGCAGCAGGTGGGTGCGGGCATCGCCACGCTCGTACAGTTCATCCAGGTTCAGCGCCAGCCGCGCCCGCTCCATGTTGCGCAGCAGCGCAGCCGGCGCATGCAGGCGCTGGCCAGCGTGCAGGCAGGCGGCGTAGTGCGCACCCACCTCGGCAACCACGGTATTGAGCCGCTCACGGGCCTGCTGACCAGCGCGCGGCAGGTAGGCCAGCAAGTCGAGCAGGTTCAACCCAACACGCAGGTCACGCAGCGCTACACCGCTGTCCTGGCCCGTTTGCGACAGGCGCGGCAGGTGCTGCATCAGGCGGTCTAGCATCTGTACGCCAAGCTTGCGATGTTCGGCCAGGGTCGCCGGCTCGGTCATTTCGACAATGTCGCGCCAGGCGAAGCGGGTCATGCGCTTGGCAGCCAGCTCTACCCCAAAGGGGCGCATGACCAGGGTCCAGATGAAGGCGAACAGCAGGCCGACGGGCCCGGCCAGGTTGGAATTCAGGAAGGTGAAGAAGTCAGCGTCATAGGCGCCCTGGATGCTGATGAAGGTCGAGGTGTTGACGATGGTCAGCAACGTACCCAGGTAAAAACGCGGTTGCACGGTCAGGGTCCCGACACAGATGAACGGCACGGCAAAGGCCAGCACCAGCATCGGGAAGTCGTGCAGGTTGGGCAGCACCAGGAACAGGTACAGGCTGGAGAAGATCACCGACAGCAAGGTCCAGAAGAAGAACCGGTAGATCTGCGGTGCCGGGTCGTCCATGGCCGCGAAGAAACTGCACGACACGGCCGCGAGAATTACCGCGCTGGCGCCGTCGTTCCAGCCCAGGCCAATCCACAGGCCACAAGCGACGATGATCGCCAGCACCGTGGTGGCCACCGAGTACAGCATCAGGCCACGGTCGAAGAACGGGGTCAGGCGGCCCAGGCGCCAGTGCCGGTACACAGCCCGCCAGGGCTTGGCGTCGTCGGTGCGCAGGGCATGTTGCAAGGTGCAGCAGTCCTGCCACAGGTCGGCCCATTCGGTCAGCCGGTACAGGGCGTTGGATAACAGCAGCTCGGCGCGCTGGTCGAGCATGGCGGCAGCGGGCTGCAGGCGCTCGATCTGCTCGTGCAGCGCAGCCCAGCGGGCGACAGAAGCGCTGGCGGCAGTTCCTTGCAGCCATTCGCGAGCGCTGGCGAGCACAGGCTGCAACTGGGCGAACTGAGCCGGGGCGCGGCCCTCCAGTGCAACCAGCGCATCATCGAGCGCATCGATGACCGGCAGCAGGTGAATCATCCGCCCACGCAGTTCACGGGCGTTTTTCAGGGTATGCGGGCCAGCCCCTTCGTGGCCGAGCTGGCCGATCATCAGCTCCAGCGAGTTGAAGGTGGTGACCATCGCTCCGCGCATGCCGCCGACCTTGTCGGTGCTGCCAGCGCGGGCCAGGTAGGTATCGCTGTAGTTAAGGGCCTCGGTAAACCAGTTGCCGGTGGCGCCGACCACCACTGGGGCCAGCCGACGAGGCCAGAAAATGGCGCCAACGACGGCTGCGCAGACAATCCCCAGGCAGATTTCCTGGGCGCGGGAAGACGCGACGTCAAACACCGCCAGGGGGTTATCCACAACCGCCAGTGCGATCATCGGCAAGGTGTAGCCGGCCAGCATCAGCATGTAGTTGTTGGCCGTGCGCAGGTTCAGCGAAAGGAACAGCAGGGTGCCGGTCCACAGGGCAATGGCAATGCTCAGCAGCAAAGGCGACTGGACCAGCGGTGGCACCAGCAGGACCGCCCCCCCTGCACCGAGCAAGGTGCCCACGGCACGGTACAGCGCCTTGGAGCTGGTTGGGCCAACGAATGGGCTGGAAACGATGTACACCGTGGCCATGGCCCAGTAGGGCCGCGGCAACTGCATAAGCAGGGCAATGTACAGGGCGATCATCGAGGCCGCGAAGGTGCGCACACCGTAGAACCAGTCCCGCGCCGGGGGGACCGAGCTGAAGAAGCCGTTCATGCCACCCCGCCTGCACCGCCCAGGCCGGCAGCTTCAAAGGCGCGCAGCACGCGCAAGGCAGCTTCCAGATCAGCCTGATCGATGCCTTGCAGCACATCCTTACGCAGACGCACCAGCTCGGCTTCGATGGCTTCGGCTAAACGGCGGCCTTCAGCGGTGAGGCTAAGGGCCTTGGCACGACGGTCGAGGGGGTCTTCACTGCGGCAGACCAGGCCAGCCTTGCACAGTTGGTCGAGCAGGCGTACCAGTGACGGGCTTTCCAGGCCGGCTGCCTGGGCCACCGCCACCTGATGCACACCGTCGCCGAGGCGCACGATCATCAGCAGCGGCGCAGCGCAGGCCTCGGAGATGCCGTAACCGGTCAACGCGCAATGGCAGATGCGCCGCCAATGGCGAGCCGCAACTACCATGCCACTGCTGACCTGCAGGCGCAGGAGATCAAGGGACATGAACAGTATCCAGGCATATTCATAGTTTGCTAACTATCAATATACGCTCGTACCTCCCCCTGTCGTCAATAGCGGGTGACGAGGGGTATTGATGAATGGTTGTGCATGCTGGAGGTGGATTGCCTGTGCTGGCCCTATCGCCGGCAAGCCGGCTCCCACAGGTATTGCACACATACTGCAGCCTGTGGCCGCCTGTGCGAGCGGGGGAATCAGGGGTGTATCTGGTCTTCCAGCTTCATGGTCAGGGCGAGCGTACTGCCCATCTGCAAGGCCCGGTCGCGCCACTGCAGGTAGCGCACGCCGTCACGGCTGCTGAAATGCACCGCCAGCTCTTCGGCCGCCTGTACCACCCCTGCGGCTGCCGCCAGTTCCAGCCAGTACAATGCGGCCTTGATGTCGGGCTCCACGTACAACCCGTGCATCAAGCGATAACCCACCTCGAAGCGGCAACGCGCTTCGCCACGCTCGGCCCCGCGCATGAACCACTGGTAGGCCTGCACCAGGTCTACCTGCCATTGCTGCTCGCCATCGCACACTTCTTCTTCATACAGGTCACCCAACGCCGCCGCGGCATGCAGCATGCCGCGCTCGAAGGCCTGCCGGTAGCAATCCGCCGCCTGGGTATAGGAGGGGTCGACGCCCTTGCCGAAGTAATGCTGCTGGCCAAGGTTGAACCACGCGGCAGCATGGCCCTGCAGCGCCGCCATGCGCAACAGGTGCCCGGCCAGCACGGTATCAGCGCGCCAATACTTGCCGTTGAGCCAGATCCAGCCCAGGTCGTTAAGTGCCGCTACGCTACCTTGCAACGCCTGGTGGCGCAGGTCGGCGTAAACCGCTTGCAGGTCACTGGCTTCATCCAGGCGGTTGATCAGCAGCGAGCGCTGGCTGGGCAAGCCTACCCCGGCGAACAACCGATGCCGCCTGCCGGCCGGTGCTGGGGCGGCGATGACCCGTTCGGGCAAAAGGCGGGCAAGCAGCGAATGGATATTGCTGGCAGCAGACATGTTCATCCTCATTGAACGACGCACAACCCCAACCTTCGGCTGTGATGAGGCGTGATTCTGCGTGATGTCACGTCAAAACCTGTCGCGAACGATTCGGCACCAGGCAACCAAATGCGACTTACTTGATCTGAGCAGGGCGTGGCCAATTGCCATGACCCTCGCCTGCCGCCATGCTATGACGGCAAGCCTAGACAAGGACGTTATCTTTTGCCGTTCGCCACCACTCGCGCCACCCTCAGCCGTCAATGGGCGCTGCTGCGTCAGCTACCCAGTCGCTCCCCGGGCATTACCAGCGCCGAGCTGGTGTGGCGCCTGCGCGATGTGGGCTTCACTGTCAGCAAGCGTACCGTTGAACGCGACCTGAATGAGCTTTCATTGATTTTTCCGCTGGAGCGCAATGACAAGAGCATACCGTTCGGCTGGCACTGGGCGGCCAGTGCCGTGGGCGAATTGCGCGGTAATTTCGACTTGCTGACCCACTTGCGCGGCGATGCACTGCAACCGGCCCAGGGGGAGGGCGTGGAGTTGGTGGCGTGGATCAGCGATGCATTGGCGCGGCAGTTGCGCGAAGCGCCGCTGAGCAGCGACATGCAGCTGACGGCGCTTGAGCATGGGCACCGGCTGCGAGCCACGGTCAGCGATGGCTGGCCGATGCGCTGGTGGCTGTTGAGCCAGGGTGATGGGGTGGTGGTGGAGCAGCCGATAGGGTTGCGTGAGGAGATTGGCAAAACCCTGAGCAATGCGGCTGCGCAGTACCAGAAGATGTAGCCTGTACTGCCCCTATCCCCGTCAAGCCAGCTCGGGCACGCCAAACGCCGCAAGCAAGATTGTCGCCGACCCTGGGCGCTGGCTTGCCGGCGTCCGGGCCGGTACAGGTCAGCGCTGCATCCCCCAGCGCCGCACGGTCAGCCGCTCAAGGGTATTGAACACCAGTCCTTCTACCAGCAGACCAATCAGGATCACCACCGCCAACCCGGCAAACACCTTGTCGGTATACAGCTCGTTGCGATTCTGAAAGATGTACCAGCCAAGCCCGCCTTTGCCACTGCTGGCCCCGAACACCAGCTCAGCAGCGATCAGGGTGCGCCAGGCAAATGCCCAGCCAATCTTCAAACCCGACAGGATCGATGGCAACGCCGCCGGCACCAGGATGTACAGCACTAGCCGCAGCCCTTTGAGGCCATAGTTGCGGCCGGCCATGCGCAGGGTCTCGGACACGCCCAGGAACCCAGCGTAGGTGTTGAGCGCCAGCGCCCAGAGCACAGAATGCACCAGCACGAAGATCAAGCTGTTATCACCCAGGCCGAACCACAGCAAGGCCAGTGGCAACAGCGCGATGGCCGGCAGTGGGTTGAACATCGAGGTCAGCGTGCCCAGCAAGTCACGCCCCAATTGGGTCGAAACGGCCAGACTGGTCAGGCCGAAGGCAAGGACGATACCCAGCACATACCCTTTGATCAGGATTACCAGCGAAACCCCGACCTTGGCCAGCAGCTCGCCACTGACCAGGCCGTCCCAGAGGGCCGCGGCGGTTTGCAAGAAGCCAGGCAGCAGCAAGTCATTGCTCTGGTAGCGGGCGACCGCCTCCCAGAGTACGGCGATAACCAACAGAAGTGCCGCCTTGCGCAGCCAGCCCTGCTGCCACAGGCGCTGGGCCAAGGGTAATTGCCGCTCCACAGGCACACTGAGCAGGGGCTGCAGTTGCACTTCATATGCCCGGCGTAAAGGGGTAGTGGTCATGGCTGAGACTCCTTCAGTAAGCAACGCGAATATCGTTGAAGCCAAGGCCTTCATGCGGCTCGGGCCTATCCGCCTCGTCGAACAGCAAGCGGTGGATACGCCGGGCACTGGCCTGGAAGTCACTCCCGCCCAAGCTGCCCAGGTCATACTGATGGCTGTGCACCTCAGCACGCACCCGCCCTGGGTGGGGCGACAGCAACAGGATGCGGTTGCCGACCACCAGTGCTTCTTCGATAGAGTGGGTCACGAACAGCAAGGTGAAGCGGACTTCCTCCCATAACGACAGCAATTCTTCCTGCATCTTTCGCCGGGTCAGGGCGTCCAGAGCAGCAAACGGCTCGTCCATCAGCAGGATCTTCGGCTGCGTGGCCAAGGCGCGAGCAATCGCTACGCGAGCTTTCATGCCGCCCGACAAAGTGTGTGGGTAGGCATCGGCGAAAGCCGCCAGGCCGACCTTGTCAAGGTAATGCAGCGCTCGCTCCTGGGCCTCGGCACGTGTTAGCTGGCCCGACACCAGTAGCGGGAACATGACATTCTGCTTGACCGTTTTCCACGGTGGCAGCTGGTCGAACTCCTGGAACACCACAATACGGTCAGGCCCTGGGCCGCGGATCGCCTGGCCCTGCAACAGCATCTGCCCTTCCTCGGGCGCAATGAACCCGGCTACTGCCTTGAGCAAGGTGGACTTGCCGCAACCGGACGGCCCGAGCAACACAAAACGGTCGGCAAGGTCGACTTCGAAGCTGACCTGGTGAGTAGCGCGCACCACGCGCTGCGCGGTGCGGTATTCGAGGCTGAGGTTGTCCACCTTGAGCAAAGGCGGAGTGGCGACACGGCTCAGGTTGCTGGCCGCGTGGCCTGGCAAAGGGGCGGTCATGATCGCTCAGCTCCCCTGCAACGGGCGTTCATCCTGGAAGAAATAGTCCTTCCACGATTCGGGCTTGTGCTTGATGGCGCCGACCCGATACAGGAAATCGGCCAGCTTGTAGGTATTCTTTGGCGTGATTGTGAACTCGTATTGCGGGTTGTCGATCAGCTTGATCAGCGCGTCGCGGTCGATCTTGGCCTTGGTCACGCGGATGTAGGTATCGGCAGCAGCTGCCTTATCGTTCTGGGCGAAGTCTGCCGCTTCGGCCAGGGCGTCGACAAAGGCCTTGTAGGTTTTTGGGTTGTCCTTGCGGAATTTTTCGGTGGCAAACAGCAACGTCGGCGAGTTGGGGCCGAGCAGGTCATAGCTGTTGAGCACCACGTGCACGTTCTTGTTGGCCAGTACCTGGTCTTGGAACGGCGGATTGGAGAAGTGTCCGTTCAGTTCGGTGCCGCCGGCCAGCAACGCGGCAGTGGCGTCTGGGTGCGGTACCGCCAAGGTAAACTTGTCGAGCCGGTTGTATTCCTTATCGCCCCACTGTTGGGCAGCGGCGTACTGCAGGAAGCGCGACTGCACCGAAACGCCTACCGCCGGCACCGCGATGCGGTCTTTATCGGAAATGTCGGCAATAGTCTTCACATTGGGGTTGCTGCTGACCAGGTAATACGGGAAGTTGCCCAGCGAAGCCACGGCCTTGACGTTCTGCCGACCCTTGGTGCGGTCCCAGACGGTCAGCAGCGGGCCGACGCCGGCGCCGGCGATGTCCACCGAGCCAGACAGCAAAGCGTCGTTGATGGCCGAACCACCCGACAGTTGGGCCCAGTCGACTTCGATGTCGATGCCCTGCTCTTTGCCGTGCTTCTCGATCAGGTGCTGGTCGCGTACCACGTTAAGCAGCAAGTAGACGATGCCAAACTGCTCGGCTATGCGGATCTTGCCTTCTGCTCGTGCCACGGCAGGGGCTGCCAGACTGCTGACGACCAGGCTAACGCCCAGGCCGATACTTGCCGCCAGGCGGCTGATGGGTTTGCGCATGATGGTTTCCTCAGTCTTCAGAAAGGGGCATCGCCCTGGATGGTGGTGCGGTAGAGCTTGCGCCGCAGGTGGGAGGGGCAACCGGTAGCCAGGTGGATCAGCGAGCGGTTGTCCCAGAACACCAGATCATGGGGCTGCCACTGGTGGCGATAGAGGTTCTGCTCCAGTACGCTCAGGGCGTACAGCTGTTGCAACACGTCGCGGCTTTCGTCGTCTGGAAGGCCAACAATGCGAGTGGTGAAGCCTTCGCTGACAAACAGCGCCCTACGGCCGTTTTCCGGGTGGGTACGCACCACCGGGTGGATAACCTCCTTCACCTGAGCCAACTGCTCGGCAGTCAAGGTAGGGCGCCAGTTGCCCTCAAACTTGGTTTCTGCGTAGCGGGCAGTGTACGAGTGAGCGGCGCTGCGGCCTTCGACCACTTTGCGCAGGGCGTCAGGCACGGCGTCCCAGGCTTTATGCATGTCGGCAAACAGGGTGTCGCCACCTTCACTGGGCAACTCCTGCGCATGCAGCATGGAACCCAGGCTAGGCAGTTCCTTGTATGACAGGTCCGAGTGCCAGAACTTGCCGGCGTCACCCAGGCCGATGTGCTGGCCGTTTTCGATGATATTGGAAACGATCAGGATCTCGGGGTGGCCAGCAAGCAGGAACTGCTTGAGCACGTGGATCTGCAATTCGCCGAAACGTCGGCTGAAGGCTATTTGCTGTTCCGGGCTGATGCGCTGGTCGCGGAACACCAGCACATGATGATCGAGGTGGGCACGATGGATTCGGCTGAAATCCTCGGCGTTGACAGGCCTGGCCAGATCCAGGCCGATGATTTCGGCACCGGTGGCTCCGGCGAACGGGTGGATTTCGAAGGGTTGCGGCTGGGCGCTGTCGATGATCGACAATGCGTTCGAGGCGGCTGACATTATTCACTCCCACGCAGTGCGCGACTTCAATTCGCGCAACGATCAGAAACGCACGGGGATTTCCCGTGTGGGTTCAAGTCGTGCGGCGCATCGATTGGTCGACGGGTACGCAGTGGAAGCAACTATAAAGTCATAAACAGGATATTTTAAATACCGTTATGGAATATTAATAGCATCGCAACCGAGGCGTCACAGCCTCAGATCAACCCGCCCTGCTCATCTTCGTCGATCAGGTTATTCAGGCTGCTGAGGGCCTTGCGCGCGGTAGCGCGGTTCAGGAGCTTGGCCTGTGCCCCCGGCGGCAGGTCAGTGATCTTGAATACCCCTTTGGCAGTCAGCACATCGATCAGGTCTTCAAGTACGCGGATCATGTCCAGGTCACTTTGCTTGAGCTGATTGAGGCTGTTTTCCACGACATCATCAGCGAACCATTCCTGAATATCGGCGTGGTCGGCTGGGAGCATCTCGGTGAACGCATCAAAAGCGGCTGCCTCTACACGCAGCAACTCACCGGCGGCATTGCGTTGCACGTAGAACATGGCGGTGTCCCTCGTCACTTTGGTTCCTTGTTGGTAGGCAGCAGCATAGGCAAAGATCAGCAGGCACGCAGGCCCAACGCCTGAGTATGCGCTGTAGGAAGATGCCGGGAAAGAGCCGGCACGGCCATTACCCGGTTGATGGGGCCCTTGCGGGCGCGGCCTTGTGGAATGAAACACGGGCCGCGACGGTCAGGCGCGGCCCCTTCAACACATCAGCTGTCCTTGTTGTGGATGATGATGGTCGGGTCAGCACCGCTGATCAACGAGTTGATCGTGGTGTTGGACCAGTTCACCCCTTCGAGCTTGATGGTCACATCGGCATTGGCGATACCCCCTGCGGCGTTGAGCTTGCCTTCGCTGCTGACCTGCAAGGTGGTCGTACCTTCAACCGTGGTGAGTTTCAGGTAATTGTCGATGGTACTGCCCTTCTCGCCTTGCAGCAGATCGCTCAAGTCGATCTTGTCCTTGTCCCCCATCTTGAAGTCTTTGATGACGTCGTTACCGAAATCACCCGCCTTCCACACGAAGGTATCTGCGCCGCTGCCGCCGATCAGGATATCGTCGCCCTGGCCACCGATGAGGGTGTCGTTGCCGGTACCGCCCAGCAGGATATCGTTGCCTTTGCCACCATCGAGCGTGTCGCTACCACCTTGGCCAAAGAGAATGTCGTTGCCATTGCCGCCCGACAGGATGTCGTTGCCGTCTTTGGCGCCGGAGATGTCAAACTCGTTGTAATGCTCAGTGATGTACTGGTGGACATTGCTGGTGGTGATGGAGCTGACATCAACGCCGCTCTTCTGTGCAACGTAGGTTTGCAGTGCCTGGTAGCCCTCGCTGACGACACCGTTGAGGGTGATCAGGTCGCCGAAGATGATGTCATTGCCGTTGCCACCGTCGATGGTATCGGCACCTGGCACCGTGGCTTCGGTATGACCGAGAATCGCCTTCGCCAGGTCGGACGGGTCGATGTTGGTCTGCGGCTTGCCTGCGCTGTCGTAAGGCTTCAGATCATTGAGGCTGATGTCGTCGTTCAAGCCAATAGCGTAGACCTTGCTCAAACCGGGAACTGTAGAACTGCCTCCCAACAGCACGAAGCTGTCGGTCGTATTCGAGGCTGAATCATTCCAGTTCGAGGTCGTGCCCTTACCAGTGCCGCCCTGGCTGGAAAACTCGTAGGTACCATCGCCTTGAGCATGAATCGTACCCAGCGTGTCGCTAGAGTAAAGAACGAAGTTACCCCATATGTTATAGCCATAGGTCGAGACTTTGACCACGCCAGTACTGCTGATATCAACTTTGTGCGTCGCATCAGCCCATTCGCTGAAGGTGCCACCCACTTTGTAGTTGTTGACATTGACAACATCGTCGAGGGTCTTGCCACCCGTCCACAGCCGTTTGTCGGTAACTTCATTGCGTTGGTAGAACGTCGGTTTGCCGTCCGTGATGAAGTACGTCAGGTTGTCCGCACCGGTGTTTCCGGTAGCCATCGTGCTCTTGAAGAAGTTTGCAGTAGTCTTGAAGGCGTCTTCGTAGTTAGTACCGCCACCCTCTGTCCCACCTTGCATCGACTTCAAAACAGCCTGCAATTGGCTGAGGGCATTCGGGTCGGCAAGGTTCACTGCAACGTTCATGTTGACCTGCGAATCGAAGTCCACCAGGAAAATGTTTACCGTACCCGACGTGTCGGAACCCAAGCTTGCTTTGAGCGTGGAGAACACCGAAGCCAGCTGCGACTTGGCGGCAGCAATCGAGTCGTCAGTCATACTGCCGGAACTGTCCACGATAAACGCGATGTTGTAGTTCTTGCCCGCTACAACGTTCAGCCCGGAAACATCTGCAACAATGATGTCGTTACCTTCGCTGCCAGTCATGGCGTCGTTGCCCGATGTGCCTACGCTGGCCTTGTAGGTCGCGGGATACACGGTTACCGGGATATTGCCGGTGGTAATAGCCGAACCACCCACGCTTTCAGTGGCAGTCGAGATGACCGTGACGTCGAACGAACCTTTGTAGTACGTCGGGGGCGTGAGCGTAAGGCTGCTGAGTTTCCAGCCCGTTACATCCACCGGCGTGCTGCCTACCGTGACGGTATGGCCTGCACCGTCGCTAAGTACGGTCCCTTTGGGGATACCACTGAGGCTTACGCTCAGGGTTTCCGAACCGTCAGTGTCGGTCAGGGCGGTGGAGATAGCCACCAGTTTGACCGAGCCGCCTTCCGGCCCCTCGTTAAGCTTGTAGCCGTCGTAGTAGCTTTGCCCGTTCACAGTGTGCAGATCGGACACGCCCAGGCCAGCCTTGGCCATCTCGGTCACGTTCTGGTACATCTTGATGTTCGAACTGCTCAGGTCGGTGACAGCACCGGTGCCGACCTTGATGTTCAGGTCATAGCTGCCTGGCCCAGACTGGTTGGCGTGATAGACCTCAATCGGGTAGTAGCCGCTGGTGTTCGGGGTAAAGGTCCCCGATACCTGCCCGCCAGCCCCCCAAGTGGCAGTGACCACAGTCTTGCCGCCGATGGTCACCACGAAGCTGTCGTCGGCAGTGCCGCTGAAGGTATAGGTCTTGCCGGCTTCGAGGTAGATAAGGCCGGATGTTTTCGAGCCGGTGCCAGCTGCAACGCTCCCGTCGGATTGAACGTTGGTAGTGGTGCTGCTGGAGCTGGCACTGCCCGAGTTGGCAAAGACCGTCTTCAGGTCATCGCCGGTAATGCCGTTACCACCCGTCCCCAGACCTTTGAGGCTGTTCCAGACTTCCTTGGTGAGGCCTTTGGAATCGATGTCGGCGCTGCCGAAACTCAGCGTCGGCTTGTCGGCAACCGGGCGAATGTCGACCTTCATGGTCGAGTCAGTGCCTACGTTGGTGCCGTCATTCGGCTTGAACTTGAATTGTGCGTAGTCGGCTTGCTGGTTGCCCACGCCGGTGCCGCCATAATTATCGGTACCCGACTCGTTGCGCAGCGGAACGAACTTCAGGTTGCCGGCCTCGATGCTGGCCTGGCTGACAACCTGGCCAACGCCCACATTGGTCCAGGCCGTGCCGTTGAAGAACTGCAACGTGCCGGAACCCGGGATCGAGCTGATGGTTACCGACAGACCAGTGTTGCCATCCGGGTCGGAGACATTGAAGTCGCTCCAGGCAAACACATAGTCGGTGTCTTCCACACCAAACACTGCACCGCCGCTCGAAACTGGCAGGTGGTCGTTGTCCACGATGGTCGTGGTAACGCTCGATTTGCTGGTATCCACCTGCAGGTTCTCGAACTTGCCACCCGACACGCCTACGATCGTCACCACAAAGTTTTCGGTACCCTCGACCAGCTTGTCGTCGATGGTGCCGATGGTGAACGTGGTACCGCTGCTGTTGGCCGGAATCTTCACAGTGGTCACACCGATGAAGTCCTCGCCGTTCTTGGCGGTGCCGCTGTAGCTGAGCGTGACGGTGACTTCGTCCTTGGCCTCGTGGGTGAGATTCAGGGTGTACGTACCCGTCTCGCCTTCGTTCAGAGACGTCGTGCCATTGATGCTGACTTTGGCGACGTCGCCTTGGCCAGACGGTTCGTCGGTTACCGATGTGCTGACGCTGGTGGTGCTCGGCACCAGTTTCTCGAACACCTTGTCGCCGCTCACGGTGATGTCGGTGATCGACTTGGTGATCGTCGGCTGGCCGCCTACGTACACGTCGTCCGGCGCATTGATGGTCACGCTGCCGGTGGCCGAACCCGCATTGATGGTGACCTGGGTGCCACCGCTCAGGGTAACGGTCACACCGCCATGGCCGGTAACCGGCAGGTTGCTGTTATCGCCCACCAAGGTCACGGTGTACGTAATCGCGCCACCTTCGGCCACGGTGGACTTGTCCACCGACAGCACTGCAGTGACCTTGCTTTCGGTATCGGTCACGCTGACCGAGGCCGGGTTGCTGAACTCCAGCTTCTCGAAGGTGGCGTTCGGCACTTCGGCCTTGTTGATACCCACCGTGACGGTGCCCGGGTCCTTGAACACGTCGTCACCTTGCGCCGGTGCGGTGTAGACCTTGCTGGTCTCGCCCGCCTTGAAGAGCACGGTGTCGTTGTTGCTCAGGGTGACGGTCAGGTCCTTGTCCAGCGGCTTGTTCAGGCTGACGGTGAAGGTCGGTGCAGTGGCTTCGTTGACCGAAGACTGGTTGGCAACGATGCTGACCTTGACCAGGTCGCCTTGGCCAGACGGTTCGTCGGTTACCGATGTGCTTACGCTGGTAGTGCTCGGCACCAGTTTCTCGAACACCTTGTCGCCGCTCACGGTGATGTCGGTGATCGACTTGGTGATCGTCGGCTGGCCGCCTACGTACACGTCGTCCGGCGCATTGATGGTCACGCTGCCGGTGGCCGAACCCGCATTGATGGTGACCTGGGTGCCACCGCTCAGGGTAACGGTCACACCGCCATGGCCGGTAACCGGCAGGTTGCTGTTATCGCCCACCAAGGTCACGGTGTACGTAATCGCGCCACCTTCGGCCACGGTGGACTTGTCCACCGACAGCACTGCAGTGACCTTGCTTTCGGTATCGGTCACGCTGACCGAGGCCGGGTTGCTGAACTCCAGCTTCTCGAAGGTGGCGTTCGGCACTTCGGCCTTGTTGATACCCACCGTGACGGTGCCCGGGTCCTTGAACACGTCGTCACCTTGCGCCGGTGCGGTGTAGACCTTGCTGGTCTCGCCCGCCTTGAAGAGCACGGTGTCGTTGTTGCTCAGGGTGACGGTCAGGTCCTTGTCCAGCGGCTTGTTCAGGCTGACGGTGAAGGTCGGTGCAGTGGCTTCGTTGACCGAAGACTGGTTGGCAACGATGCTGACCTTGACCAGGTCGCCTTGGCCAGACGGTTCGTCGGTTACCACTGTGCTGACTTTGGTGCTGCCCAGGTTCAGTTGTTCAAACTGATCAGCGCCGGCGCCTTCGACCTTGGTCAGGCCTTGGGTGATGGTGACTGGATCGTTGACGTAGACGTTGTCTGGCGCAGTGACGGTAACCGAACCGGTGGCCTCGCCTGCCTTGACGGTCACGGTGGTGCCGTCAGTCAGGGTGAAGGTCAGGCCTTTGTGGTTGGTCACTGGTAGGCTTGGATCAGCGCTGACCAACGTCACGGTATAAGTGATCTTGCCGCCTTCGGCCACTGTGGTGTTATCCACAGTGAGCTGGGCAGTCACCGGACTCTGCGTATCGGTCACAGCTACGGACGCAGGCTGGCCGATCTGCAGGTTTTCCAGTTGCTCACCGACCACTTCGGCCTTGGTGATGCTGACAGTGATCTTGCCTTCGTCCTTGAACACATCCTCGCCCTGCGCCGGAGCGGCGTAGGACTTGGTGGTTTCACCTGCCGCGAAGGTCAGGGTCGCACCAGTGCTCAGGGTTACGGTGAATGGCTTGTCGAGCGCCTTGTTCAAGGTAACGGTGAAGGTTGGCTCAGTAGCCTCATTCACGGACAGCTGATCCGCAGCGATGGTGACCTTGACCAGATCGCCTTCGTTATTGCCACCTGGATTGCCTGGAGTGCCAGGCTCGTCAGTCACGGAGGTGCTGACGGTATCTTTGCCCAGGTTCAGTTGTTCGAACTGATCAGCGCCGGCGCCTTCGACCTTGGTCAGGCCTTGGGTAATGGTCACCGGATCGTTGACGTAGACGTTGTCTGGCGCAGTAACAGTGGTGGTGCCGACCGATTCACCAGCTTTGACCGTGACGGTGGTGCCATCGGTCAGCGTGAAGGTCAGGCCTTTGTGGTTAGTCACTGGCAGGCTTGGATCAGCGCTGACCAAGGTCACGGTATAAGTGATCTGGCCGCCTTCGGTCACAGTGGTGTTATCCACAGTGAGCTGGGCAGTAACCGGGCTCTGAGTATCGGTGACCGCCACGGTAGCAGGCTGGCCGATCTGCAGGTTTTCCAGCTGCTCGCCGACCACTTCTGCCTTGGTGATGCTGACAGTGATCTTGCCTTCGTCCTTGAACACATCCTCGCCCTGCGCAGGAGCGGCGTAGGACTTCGTGGTTTCACCTGCCGCGAAGGTCAGGGTGGCACCAGTGCTCAGGGTCACGGTGAACGGCTTGTCGAGCGCCTTGTTCAGGGTGACGGTGAAGGTAGGTTCAGTGGCTTCGTTGACCGAAACTTGATCGGCCACGATGCTGACTTTGACCAAGTCACCTTCGTTATTGCCACCTGGATTTCCTGGAGTGCCAGGCTCGTCAGTCACGGAGGTGCTGACGGTATCTTTGCCCAGGTTCAGTTGCTCGAACTGATCAGCGCCGGCACCTTCGACCTTGGTCAGACCTTGAGTGATGGTCACCGGATCGTTGACGTAGACGTTGTCTGGCGCAGTGACAGTGGTGGTGCCGACCGATTCACCGGCTTTGACCGTGACGATGGTGCCATCGGTCAGGGTGAAGGTCAGACCCTTGTGGTTGGTTACTGGCAGGCTTGGATCAGCGCTGACCAGGGTCACGGTGTAGGTGATCTTGCCGCCTTCAGCGACGGTAGTGTTGTCTACCGACAGTTCAGCAGTAACTGGGCTCTGCGTATCGGTGACCGCAACGGTAGCAGGCTCGCCGATCTGCAGATTTTCCAGTTGCTCACCGACCACTTCGGCCTTGGTGATGCTGACAGTGATCTTGCCCTCGTCCTTGAACACGTCATCGCCCTGCGCCGGAGCGGCGTAGGACTTCGTGGTTTCACCTGCCGCGAAGGTCAGGGTGGCACCAGTGCTCAGGGTCACGGTGAACGGCTTGTCGAGCGCCTTGTTCAGGGTGACGGTGAAGGTAGGTTCTGTGGCTTCGTTGACCGAGACCTGGTCGGCCACGATGGTGACTTTGACCAAGTCACCTTCGTTATTGCCACCTGGATTGCCTGGAGTGCCAGGCTCATCAGTCACGGAGGTGCTGACGGTATCTTTGCCCAGATTCAGTTGCTCGAACTGATCGGCGCCAGCACCTTCGACCTTGGTCAGGCCTTGGGTGATGGTCACTGGATCGTTTACATAAACGTTATCTGGCGCAGTGACAGTAACCGAACCGGTGGCTTCGCCTGCCTTGACGGTCACAGTAGTCCCGTCAGTCAGCGTGAAGGTCAGACCTTTGTGGTTGGTCACTGGCAGGCTTGGATCAGCGCTGACCAGGGTCACGGTGTAGGTGATCTTGCCGCCTTCGGCCACTGTGGTGTTATCCACAGTGAGCTGAGCAGTCACTGGGCTCTGCGTATCGGTGACCGCAACGGTAGCAGGCTCGCCGATCTGCAGATTTTCCAGTTGCTCACCGACCACTTCGGCCTTGGTGATGCTGACAGTGATCTTGCCTTCATCCTTGAACACGTCATCGCCCTGCGCCGGAGCGGCGTAGGACTTCGTGGTCTCGCCTGCCGCGAAGGTCAGGGTGGCACCGGTGCTCAGGGTTACGGTGAATGGCTTATCGAGCGCCTTATTCAGGGTGACGGTGAAGGTAGGTTCTGTGGCTTCGTTGACCGAGACCTGGTCGGCCACGATGGTGACCTTGACCAAGTCACCTTCGTTGTTGCCGCCTGGGTTACCCGGAGTACCCGGCTCGTCAGTCACGGAGGTGCTGACGGTATCTTTGCCCAGATTCAGTTGTTCGAACTGATCGGCGCCAGCACCTTCGACCTTGGTCAGGCCTTGGGTAATGGTCACCGGATCGTTGACGTAGACGTTGTCTGGCGCAGTAACAGTGGTGGTGCCGACCGATTCACCAGCTTTGACCGTGACGGTGGTGCCATCGGTCAGCGTGAAGGTCAGGCCTTTGTGGTTAGTCACTGGCAGGCTTGGATCAGCGCTGACCAAGGTCACGGTATAAGTGATCTGGCCGCCTTCGGTCACAGTGGTGTTATCCACAGTGAGCTGGGCAGTAACCGGGCTCTGAGTATCGGTGACCGCCACAGTTGCAGGCTGACCGATCTGCAGGTTTTCCAGCTGCTCGCCGACCACTTCTGCCTTGGTGATGCTGACAGTGATCTTGCCTTCGTCCTTGAACACATCCTCGCCCTGCGCCGGAGCGGCGTAGGACTTGGTGGTCTCGCCCGCTGCGAAGGTCAGGGTGGCACCAGTGCTCAGGGTCACGGTGAACGGCTTGTCGAGCGCCTTGTTCAGGGTGACGGTGAAGGTAGGCTCTGTGGCTTCGTTGACCGAGACCTGGTCGGCCACGATGGTGACTTTGACCAAGTCACCTTCGTTATTGCCACCTGGATTGCCTGGAGTGCCAGGCTCGTCAGTCACGGAGGTGCTGACGGTATCTTTGCCCAGATTCAGTTGCTCGAACTGATCGGCGCCAGCACCTTCGACCTTGGTCAGACCTTGAGTGATGGTCACTGGGTCGTTTACATAAACGTTATCTGGCGCAGTGACGGTAACCGAACCGGTGGCCTCGCCTGCCTTGACGGTCACGGTGGTGCCGTCAGTCAGGGTGAAGGTCAGGCCCTTGTGGTTGGTCACTGGCAGGCTTGGATCAGCACTGACCAAGGTCACGGTGTAAGTGATCTGGCCGCCTTCGGCCACTGTGGTGTTATCCACAGTGAGCTGGGCAGTAACCGGGCTCTGAGTATCGGTGACCGCCACAGTTGCAGGCTGACCGATCTGCAGGTTTTCCAGCTGCTCGCCGACCACTTCTGCCCTGGTGATGCTGACAGTGATCTTGCCTTCATCCTTGAACACGTCATCGCCCTGCGCCGGAGCGGCATAGGACTTAGTGGTCTCGCCTGCCGCGAAGGTCAGGGTCGCACCGGTGCTCAGGGTTACGGTGAACGGCTTGTCCAAAGCCTTGTTCAGGGTGACGGTGAAGGTCGGCTCAGTGGCTTCGTTGACCGAAACTTGATCGGCCACGATGGTGACCTTGACCAGATCGCCTTCGTTATTGCCACCTGGATTGCCTGGAGTGCCAGGCTCATCGGTGACTACTGTGCTGACAGTATCTTTGCCCAGATTCAGTTGCTCGAACTGATCGGCGCCAGCACCTTCGACCTTGGTCAGACCTTGAGTGATGGTCACTGGGTCGTTTACATAAACGTTATCTGGCGCAGTGACGGTAACCGAACCAGTGGCCTCGCCTGCTTTAACGGTCACAGTGGTCCCGTCAGTCAGCGTGAAGGTCAGGCCCTTGTGGTTGGTCACTGGCAAGCTTGGGTCAGCGCTGACCAGAGTCACGGTGTAGGTGATCTTGCCGCCTTCAGCGACGGTAGTGTTGTCTACCGACAGTTCAGCAGTAACCGGGCTCTGCGTATCGGTGACCGCCACGGTTGCGGGCTGGCCGATCTGCAGGTTTTCCAGCTGCTCACCGACCACTTCCGCTTTGGTGATGCTGACGGTGATCTTGCCTTCGTCCTTGAACACGTCATCGCCCTGCGCCGGTGCGGCGTAGGACTTGGTGGTCTCGCCGGCCGCAAAGGTCAGGGTGGCACCGGTGCTCAGGGTCACGGTGAACGGCTTATCCAAAGCCTTGTTCAGGGTGACGGTGAAGGTCGGCTCAGTGGCTTCATTCACGGACAGCTGATCGGCAGCGATGGTGACCTTGACCAAGTCACCTTCGTTGTTGCCGCCTGGGTTACCCGGAGTACCCGGCTCGTCAGTCACGGAGGTGCTGACAGTATCTTTGCCCAGGTTCAGTTGTTCGAACTGATCGGCGCCAGCGCCTTCGACCTTGGTCAGACCTTGGGTGATAGTGACTGGATCGTTGACGTAGACGTTGTCTGGCGCGGTGACGGTAACCGAACCGGTGGCCTCGCCTGCTTTAACGGTCACAGTGGTCCCGTCTGTCAGCGTGAAGGTCAGACCTTTGTGGTTGGTTACTGGCAAGCTTGGATCAGCGCTTACCAGAGTCACGGTGTAGGTGATCTTGCCGCCTTCAGCGACGGTAGTGTTGTCTACCGACAGTTCTGCAGTAACCGGGCTCTGCGTATCGGTCACAGCTACGGACGCAGGCTGACCGATCTGCAGGTTTTCCAGCTGCTCGCCGACCACTTCCGCCTTGGTGATGCTGACGGTGATCTTGCCCTCGTCTTTGAACACGTCATCGCCCTGCGCCGGAGCGGCGTAGGACTTGGTGGTCTCGCCGGCCGCGAAGGTCAGGGTCGCACCGGTGCTCAGGGTTACGGTGAACGGCTTATCCAAAGCCTTATTCAGGGTGACGGTGAAGGTTGGTTCGGTTGCTTCGTTGACCGAAACTTGATCGGCCACGATGCTGACTTTGACCAAGTCACCTTCGTTGTTGCCGCCCGGGTTACCCGGAGTGCCTGGCTCATCGGTGACTACTGTGCTGACGGTATCTTTGCCCAGATTCAGTTGTTCGAACTGATCAGCGCCAGCGCCTTCAACCTTGGTCAGGCCTTGGGTAATGGTCACCGGATCGTTGACGTAGACGTTGTCTGGAGCGGTGACGGTAACCGAACCGGTGGCCTCGCCTGCTTTAACGGTCACAGTGGTCCCGTCTGTCAGCGTGAAGGTCAGACCCTTGTGGTTGGTTACTGGCAGGCTCGGATCTGCGCTGACCAGAGTCACGGTGTAGGTGATCTTGCCGCCTTCGGCCACAGTGGTGTTATCCACAGTGAGCTGGGCAGTAACCGGGCTCTGCGTATCGGTGACCGCCACAGTAGCAGGCTGGCCGATCTGCAGATTTTCCAGCTGCTCGCCGACCACTTCCGCCTTGGTGATGCTGACGGTGATCTTGCCCTCGTCCTTGAACACGTCATCGCCCTGCGCCGGAGCGGCATAGGACTTGGTGGTTTCACCGGCCGCGAAGGTCAGGGTGGCACCGGTGCTCAAAGTCACGGTGAATGGCTTGTCGAGCGCCTGGTTCAGGGTAACGGTGAAGGTCGGCGCAGTAGCCTCATTCACAGACAGCTGATCGGCAGCGATGCTGACCTTGACCAAGTTGCCTTGGCCAGACGGCTCGTCAGTAACCTGAGTTTGAACCTCGGCCTTGTCTAGGGTCAGTTGCTCGAACTTCCACGCATCCTGGCCGCTGACCGAATCAATGGCGTTGACCACTGGTGCGTTGGTGCCGACGTAGACGTTGTCCGGTGCGATAACAGTGGCCGAACCGGTGGTGCTGTTGGCCGCCACGACAATGTTGGTGCCGTCGGTCAGCTTGAAGAACAGCTCCGCGTGGTTGTTGATCGGCAGACCATCTTTGTTGGTCAGCGTGATGGTGTAGGTAATCTCGCCGCCTTCGGCCACCGATGGGGTAGCGGTCAGTTTGGCGACCACTTCATCGATGGTGTCGGTGACTTTTACCGAAGCGTCGCCACCCAGTTGCAGGTTCTCGAACGCTGCACCGGTAGCATCGGCCGCCGACTTGATGCCCAAGGTGATTTCGCCGGCGTCTTGGTAGACGTCATCGCCCTGTGCGTCGTGAGTGTACGGCTCGCTCGAAGTTTGACCGGCCTTGATTGTCACGACCGCGTCATTGCTCAGGGTCACAGTCAGGTCATGCGCCAGCACCGTGTTGATGTGCACGGTAAAGGTCGGTTTGACGTTCTCGGCGACCGAAACCTGGTCAGCTGTAATGGTGACCTTGACGATGTCACCTTCGTTGCCCGGGGTGCCAGGCTCGTCGGTGACCTGGGTGCTGACCTCAGCCTTGTCCAGGGTCAGCTGCTCGAACTTCCACGCATCCTGGCCGCTGACCGAATCAATGGCGTTGACCACTGGCGCGTTAGTGCCGACGTAGACGTTGTCCGGCGCGATAACAGTGGCCGAACCGGTGGTGCTGTTGGCCGCCACGACGATATTGGTGCCGTCGGTCAGCTTGAAGAACAGCTCCGCGTGGTTGTTGATCGGCAGACCATCTTTGTTGGTCAGCGTGATGGTGTAGGTAATCTCGCCACCTTCGGTCACCGATGGGGTAGCGGTCAGTTTGGCAACCACTTCATCGATGGTGTCGGTGACTTTTACCGAAGCGTCGCCACCCAGTTGCAGGTTCTCGAACGCTGCACCGGTAGCATCGGCTGCCGACTTGATGCCCAAGGTGATTTCGCCGGCGTCTTGGTAGACGTCATCGCCCTGTGCCGCGTGCTCGTAAGCCGCAGTGGTTTCGCCAGCCTTGATGGTGACCTTGGCATCGTTGCTCAGGGTCACGACCAGGTCGTGCGCCAAAGGCTGATTGATATGCACGGTGAACGTCGGTTTGACGTTTTCGGCGACCGAGGTCTGGTCGGCTGTGATGGTGACCTTGACGATGTCGCCTTCGTTGCCCGGGGTGCCAGGCTCGTCGGTGACCTGGGTGCTGACCTCGGTCTTGTCCAGGGTCAACTGCTCGAACTTCCACGCATCCTGGCCGCTGACCGAATCAATGGCGTTGACCACTGGCGCGTTGGTGCCGACGTAGACGTTGTCCGGCGCGATAACCGTGGCCGAACCGGTGGTGCTGTTGGCCGCCACGACAATGTTGGTGCCGTCGGTCAGCTTGAAGAACAGCTCCGCGTGGTTGTTGATCGGCAGACCATCTTTGTTGGTCAGCGTGATGGTGTAGGTAATCTCGCCGCCTTCGGCCACCGATGGGGTAGCGGTCAGTTTGGCGACCACTTCATCGATGGTGTCGGTGACTTTTACCGAAGCGTCGCCACCCAGTTGCAGGTTCTCGAACGCTGCACCGGTAGCATCGGCCGCCGACTTGATGCCCAAGGTGATTTCGCCGGCGTCTTGGTAGACGTCATCGCCCTGTGCGTCGTGAGTGTACGGCTCGCTCGAAGTTTGACCGGCCTTGATTGTCACGACCGCGTCATTGCTCAGGGTCACAGTCAGGTCATGCGCCAGCACCGTGTTGATGTGCACGGTAAAGGTCGGTTTGACGTTCTCGGCGACCGAAACCTGGTCAGCTGTAATGGTGACCTTGACGATGTCACCTTCGTTGCCCGGGGTGCCAGGCTCGTCGGTGACCTGGGTGCTGACCTCAGCCTTGTCCAGGGTCAGCTGCTCGAACTTCCACGCATCCTGGCCGCTGACCGAATCAATGGCGTTGACCACTGGCGCGTTAGTGCCGACGTAGACGTTGTCCGGCGCGATAACAGTGGCCGAACCGGTGGTGCTGTTGGCCGCCACGACGATATTGGTGCCGTCGGTCAGCTTGAAGTACAGGTCCGCGTGGTTGTTGATCGGCAGACCATCTTTGTTGGTCAGCGTGATGGTGTAGGTAATCTCGCCGCCTTCGGTTACCGATGGGGTAGCGGTCAGTTTGGCGACCACTTCATCGATGGTGTCGGTGACTTTTACCGAAGCGTCGCCACCCAGTTGCAGGTTCTCGAACGCTGCACCGGTAGCATCGGCCGCCGACTTGATGCCCAAGGTGATTTCGCCGGCGTCTTGGTAGACGTCATCGCCCTGTGCTGCGTGCTCGTAAGCCGCGGTGGTTTCGCCAGCCTTGATGGTGACCTTGGCATCGTTGCTCAGGGTCACGACCAGGTCGTGAGCCAAAGGCTGATTGATATGCACGGTGAACGTCGGCTTGACGTTCTCGGCGACCGAGGCCTGGTCAGCTGTGATGGTGACCTTGACGATGTCACCTTCGTTGCCCGGAGTGCCAGGCTCGTCGGTGACCTGGGTGCTGACCTCAGCCTTGTCCAGGGTCAGCTGCTCGAACTTCCACGCATCCTGGCCGCTGACCGAATCAATGGCGTTGACCACTGGTGCGTTGGTGCCGACGTAGACGTTGTCCGGTGCGATAACAGTGGCCGAACCGGTGGTGCTGTTGGCCGCCACGACAATGTTGGTGCCGTCGGTCAGCTTGAAGAACAGCTCCGCGTGGTTGTTGATCGGCAGACCATCTTTGTTGGTCAGCGTGATGGTGTAGGTAATCTCGCCGCCTTCGGTTACCGAAGGGCTCGCGGTCAGCGTGGCTACAACTTCACTGATGGTGTCTGAGATTTCAACAGTCGCGGGGCTACCGAACTCCAGCTTCTCAAAGGTGGCACCTGGGACGCTTGCGTCAGTAACGCCAAGAGTGAGAGAGCCGGGATCTTTGAAGACATCATCACCTTGGGCTGCCGCCTTGTACTCCACCTCTGTTTTACCGGCTTCAATGGTGACCTTGTCGCCATTGGACAGGGTAACGGTCAGTGGCCGATCCAGCGCCTGACTGACTTTTACAGTAAAGACAGGCTGCTGATCTTCAGTCACATTGCCATTGCTGACGATGCTCACAGTTACAGGGTCGATGCTGTCCTGGATGACAGTCGATGCAGGTGTTGGGTCCGGTGTCAGTTGCTCGAAATTGCCACCGGTTGCTTTTTCGATGGTGACATTGACGGTCGAGCCGTTGTTGTAAACGTCGTTGGCCGGGGTCTGGAAATCGACACTGCCCTGAGTCTTACCCGCTTCAACGGTCACAGTCTGGCCGTTGGACAGGGTCACGGTTACCGGGGTCTGAGCAGGGTTGCTCAACGTCACGGTATAGGTGATCACGCCGCCCTCGGTCACCGACGGGCTCGCGGTCAGCGTTGCGGTGGTGGTGTCCACCGAATCATTGATCGTGGTTTGAGCCGGAGTCGGGTTCGGCGTCAGTTGCTCGAAGTTACCGCCGGTGGCGTTCTCGATGGTGACGCTGACAGTCGAGCCATTGTTGTAGACGTCGTTGGCCGGGGTCTGGAAATCGACACTGCCCTGAGTCTTACCCGCTTCAACGGTCACAGTCTGGCCGTTGGACAGGGTCACGGTTACCGGGGCCTGAGCAGGGTTGCTCAGAGTCACGGTATAGGTGATCACGCCGCCTTCGGTCACCGAAGGGCTCGCGGTCAGCGTTGCGGTGGTGGTGTCCACCGAATCATTGATCGTGGTCTGAGCCGGAGTCGGGTTCGGAGTCAGTTGTTCGAAGTTACCGCCAGTGGCGTTCTCGATGGTGACGCTGACAGTCGATCCGTTGTTGTAGACGTCGTTTGCCGGCGTCTGGAAGTCGACACTGCCCTGGGTCTTGCCAGCTTCAACGGTCACAGTCTGGCCGTTGGACAGGGTCACGGTTACCGGGGTCTGAGCAGGGTTGCTCAACGTCACGGTATAGGTGATCACGCCGCCTTCGGTCACCGAAGGGCTCGCGGTCAGCGTTGCGGTGGTGGTGTCGACCGAATCATTGACCGTAGTCTGAGCCGGAGTCGGGTTCGGGGTCAGTTGTTCGAAGTTACCGCCAGTGGCGTTCTCGATGGTGACGCTGACAGTCGATCCGTTGTTGTAGACGTCGTTGGCCGGAGTCTGGAAGTCGACGCTGCCCTGGGTCTTACCCGCTTCAACGGTCACAGTCTGGCCGTTGGACAGGGTCACAGTAACCGGCGTCTGGGCAGGGTTGCTCAACGTCACGGTATAGGTGATCACGCCACCTTCGGTCACGCTCGGCGATGCAGTGAGGGTCGCGGTGGTGGTGTCGACCGAATCATTGATCGTGGTTTGAGCTGGGGTCGGGTTCGGCGTCAGTTGCTCGAAGTTACCGCCGGTGGCGTTTTCGATGGTGACGCTGACAGTCGAGCCATTGTTGTAAACGTCGTTAGCCGGCGTCTGGAAGTCGACACTGCCTTGGGTCTTGCCAGCTTCAACGGTCACAGTCTGGCCGTTGGACAGGGTCACAGTAACCGGCGTCTGGGCAGGATTGCTCAGGGTGACGGTGTAGGTGATCACGCCGCCTTCGGTCACCGACGGGCTCGCGGTCAGCGTTGCGGTGGTGGTGTCGACCGAATCACTGATCGTGGTCTGAGCCGGAGTCGGGTTCGGGGTCAGTTGCTCGAAGTTGCCACCGGTAGCATTTTCGATGGTGACGCTGACGGTCGACCCATTGTTGTAGACGTCGTTGGCCGGCGTCTGGAAGTCGACACTGCCCTGGGTCTTGCCAGCTTCAACGGTCACAGTCTGGCCGTTGGACAGGGTCACGGTTACCGGGGTCTGAGCAGGGTTGCTCAACGTCACGGTATAGGTGATCACGCCGCCTTCGGTCACGCTCGGCGAAGCCGTGAGCGTTGCGGTAGTGGTGTCGATGGTATCAGTCACCTCGGTGACCGCCGGCGTTTGCGGCAATGTGACGGTCAGGCCGCCACCGCCAGTACTCCCGGTGACGGTCGTCGAGATCTGCCCGCCATCAATGTAAGGCGTATCGTTTGGCGGTATCTGGACATCGACACTGCCGCTTGTCTGCCCGGCCGGAATGGTGATCACGGCACCATTGGACAAGGTAATCACCAGGTTGGTAGTTGGTGCCTGACCCACGGTGGCGGTATAGACGATGACGCCACCCGCTTCACTGATGGAAGGGGTGGCGCCGAGGACAAGGTCGGTAGCAACGTTGGCGTCGGTGGTCGGTGGGGTCACCAGATTGTTGTTGGTGCCCAGCTGACCGACCTGCACGCTGTTGAGCGCGGCTGCAGAGCTTAAACCCTCGGTGGGGAAACCGACGGTCGGATCAACCCGGCCCGCAGTCTCTTCCAGCATTACGAAGCTATGGCCGCCGCCCACAGCGCCACCACCACCCGCTGCCGACGGACCAGCAGCGGTAGCTTCAAGCTCGGTAGTCGGGTCGACACCCGCAGCAATCGCCTGCTGCAGCTCTTCTACCGAAGGCGCTGCCTGGGCAGTGGCCTGATCGAGGTCGGTGCTGCTGTCGGGTGTATCGGCGCTCCACTGGCTGTCACGGCCAAGGTCGAGCAGGCGGCCATCAGCCAGTTCCAGAGTAACTGCGCCACCAGGGCCAGTGAGCACTTGCTCACCGGCCAACAGACGGTCACCTTCAATGAGTACACGCCGGATGCCCTCTGGGGATACCGCGATAACCTGGCCGACAATACTTTTGACGATGGCTACAACGCTGCTCATTGGACTCTCCGTGTGACCCGGTGGGTACTTCCGTGCCAGAGCGGCGCTTGCAGGCCACTTCAGGCGGAACTATGTCGATGATATCTTTGACGTTTTTGACGTCAATATTCCGTCTATAACTGTTTGGAATTACTTAACTGCCAAACTATTGACCTTATACAGGCCATCCTAAACAATCGGCAATGTAATGTCACATTGATATTTTTTACCTTAGCCAAGCGGGTCCGAAGGACAAATGTCGTACATCAGTGAATAGGCGTATTGCGCGCAGTACGGTTAACAATTTCCGCCATCACGAGGGCCGGCTCTATAGAATGGGCAGCAACCTGGCGCCATTATTCTGATCGCCCGCAATCACTCGACAATGCTATTGCTTTGCAAGCATAAACCTTGCCGGAATACAGCGCGATCCCGGCAAAATCTACCCGCCAGCCCGCGCCACCTGCAGGCGCAACGCCGCCAAGAGCTGTGACTTGCTGCAAATCAGAGAGATAGCGGTCGCAACGAAGTGCTGCGCCAGGAGGGATTGAAACCCAGCTGCGATTATTGATCGCGAACGCTTTAGCGGGCTGCTTTTTATAGATGAATTTTGACTAATAGCCGACAACAAAACGCCAATATACCAGCGCCTGTTTACTGACCCTGTCTACACTGCTTTTCGAGAGCCGGACAGCAGAACAACAGGGCACGCTATGCTGAAATCAAGCGTCAAAACGACGGCGGGCCGAATCAGAATATGAAACATTCACTGCACGACACCCTCTGGTCGAAATGAAGCACGCAGAACTGTTTACTCAGTAACGATTCAAGGCGACCATGGCCATCTGCCCGAGCCCCGCGGTATCACACCGCCATCGGTACTGCCTGGCAGCACCATAGAATGCCAAGGTGAGCCGGCCGAGCTTGAACGGCAGCCCACCTATCCCACCCACCACAAGGATGAAGAGAGCGCCGCGTGGAATCCGAAGTCAGTCGAGTCCAACTCAGCCACGATCCACGCAGTCAGCATGACGATCCGTTGCTGGATAGTCTGCTGAGCCTGTGTGTCCTGCACCAGAAACCCGCCAGCCGGGTCATGCTGACCACAGGTCTGCCGCTGCCCGCCCAGCGCCTGAGCCCCGAGCTGCTGCCCCGCGCCGCCGCCCGCGCCGGCCTGCAAGGGCGCCTGCTGCAGCGCAAGCTTGAGCAGATCCCGACTATAGCCATGCCGGCCATGCTGCTGCTCAAGGAGGGCCGCAGCGCCGTTCTGCTGGGCTGGGAGAACGAAGATACCGCCCGCCTGTTGCTTAGCGAAAGCGACGGCGGCGAGGTGCACGTCAGCCGCGAAGCCCTGCTCGGCGACTACAGCGGCCGGGTGTTCTTCGCCCAACCGCAGCATAAGTTCGACGTGAACCACGGCAACCTGATCCCGCGGGCGAAGTCGTGGTTCCGCGACACGCTGTTGCGCAGCAAATGGCTGTACATCGATGCCATCGCCGCCAGCCTGGTGATCAACCTGATTGCCCTTGCCGCCCCGCTGTTCGTGATGAACGTGTATGACAGGGTGGTACCCAACCAAGCCACTTCGACGCTCTGGGTATTGGCCATCGGTATCGCCGGCGCCTATATCTTCGATTTGATTCTCAAAGGCCTGCGCGGCCTGTGCCTGGACCTGGCCGGCAAGAAAACCGACCTGATCATCTCGGCAACGCTGTTCGAACGTATTGTCGGCATGTCGATGAAATACCGGCCGGCGAGGGTCGGCAGCTTTGCCCAGAACATTCACGAGTTCCAGGGCCTACGCGACTTCCTTGCCTCGCTGACCCTGACCAGCCTGATCGACCTGCCCTTCACGATCCTGATCCTGATCGTGATCGCCATCATTGGCGGGCACCTCGTATGGATTCCGATCATCGCCTTCCCCCTGGCCCTGGGTATCGGCTATGCCCTGCAGCGGCCGTTGATGGCAACCATGGAGCGAACCATGGCGCTGGCCTCTGAGCGCCAGTCCAGCCTGATCGAGACATTGGCCGGCCTGGATGCGGTCAAGGTCAACAATGCCGAAAGCGAACGCCAGTACATGTGGGAGCAGACCCTTGGCACCCTCAGCCGTCTGGAGCTGCGTGTGAAGGTGCTGTCGAGCCTGGCGATGAACATTACCCTGCTGATCCAGCAATTGGCAGGTGTGGCAATGATCTGCGTCGGCGTGTACCTGATCATCGACGGCAACCTCAGCATGGGCGGCCTGGTAGCGTGCTACATGCTCAGCGGCCGTGCCCTGGGCCCATTGGGCCAGCTCAACGGCCTGCTCGCGCGATACCAGCAAGCCAAGGTGACCATGGTCTCCACGGACCACATGATGGAGCTGCCGCAGGAGCGCAATTTCGAAGAGCGCCCACTGAGCCGCAAGGTACTGCAGGGCAGCGTGGAGTTTCGTGGGGTCGACTTCACCTACCCGAACCAGCAGAACATGGCGCTGAAGAACATCAACCTGACCATACGCCCTGGTGAGAAGGTCGGCATCATCGGCCGCAGTGGTTCGGGCAAGAGCTCACTGGCCAAGCTCATCGTCGGCCTGTACGAGGCCGACGGCGGGTCGCTGCTGGTGGACGGTGTGGACATCCGCCAGATCGACGTCAGCGAATTGCGCCATAACGTTGGCTACGTCCCGCAGGATATCCAACTGCTGGCGGGCACCCTGCGTGACAACCTGGTCAGCGGTGCGCGTTACATCGAGGACGAACTGATCCTGCAGGCCGCTGAACTGGCTGGCGTACATGAATTCGCCCGGCTGCACCCGGACGGCTATGAGCTGCAGGTAGGCGAACGTGGGCAGAACCTGTCCGGCGGTCAGCGGCAGAACGTTGCCCTGGGCCGTGCGCTGCTGCTCAACCCGCAGATCCTGCTGCTGGACGAACCCACCAGTGCCATGGACAACACCGGTGAGGAGCGCCTCAAGCAACGTTTGCAGGCGGTGGTGGAAGGCAAGACAGTACTGCTCGTCACCCACCGTGCCTCGCTGCTGTCGCTGGTAGACCGGTTGATCGTGATCGATCGCGGGCAGATTGTCGCCGACGGCCCGAAAGCCGCGGTCATGGACGCGCTGAAGAAGGGGCAGATCAGTGTTGCATAAGCTGGATATCGGGCAGTTCAAGGATAGCTTGCGGCGCTATTTCAAAGGCTCCGAGTCACTGGGCGGCCAGCCGCTGCCAGAGGTCAACAAGGCCCTGATCGAGGATGCCCCACGGGTGGTGCGGCTGACTATCTGGGGCGTCATCCTGTTTTTCGTGTTCCTGATCGTGTGGGCAAGCGTGGCCCCCATTGACGAGGTCACCCGGGGTGAAGGCAAGGCCATTCCGTCATCCAAGGTGCAGAAAATCCAGAACTTGGAGGGTGGCATCGTCGCCGAGATCTTCGCCAAGGAAGGGCAGATTGTCGAAGTGGGCCAGCCGCTATTGCGCCTGGATGAAACCCGCTTCGCCTCCAACGTGGGTGAAACCGAGGCCGACCGACTGGCCATGGCCCTGCGTGTCGAGCGCCTGAGTGCAGAGGTGCAGGACAGCCCACTGAAAATCGACGAAGCCTTGCGCAAGGCGGCACCCAGCCAGGCTGCCAGCGAAGAGTCGCTGTACCAGAGCCGGCGCCAGCAGCTGCAGGACGAGATTGGCGGCTTGCAGCAGCAGTTGGTCCAGCGCCAGCAGGAACTGCGCGAATACAGCTCCAAGCGCGCCCAGTACGCCAACAGCCTGGAGTTGCTGCGCAAGGAAATCAGCATGTCTGAACCGCTGGTGGCCACCGGCGCGATTTCCCAGGTCGAGGTGCTGCGCCTGCGCCGTGCCGAAGTGGAAAACCGCGGTCAGCTGGACTCCACGGCACTGGCCATTCCCCGCGCAGAGGCGGCCATCCGCGAGGTGCAGAGCAAGATCGAAGAGACCCGCGGCAAGTTCCGCAGTGAAGCGCTGACCCAGTTGAACGAAGCGCGCACCGAGCTGAACAAGGCCACCGCCACCAGCAAAGCGCTGGACGACCGGGTAAACCGCACGCTGGTGACCTCGCCAGTGCGAGGTATCGTCAAGCAGATGCTGGTGAACACCATTGGTGGGGTTATCCAGCCAGGTAGCGACATCATCGAAGTGGTACCGCTGGACGACACGCTGGTGATCGAGGCGAAGATCCTGCCCAAGGACATCGCATTCCTGCACCCTGGCCAGGAAGCCACAGTCAAATTCACAGCCTATGACTACACCATCTATGGCGGGCTCAAGGCCAAGCTGGAGCAGATCGGTGCCGACACCATCACCGATGAAGACAAAAAGACCACGTACTACCTGATCAAGCTGCGCACCGATCGCAGCCACCTGGGCACCGATGAGAAGCCCCTGCTGATCATCCCGGGCATGGTGGCAACGGTGGATATCATGACCGGCAAGAAGACCATCATGAGCTACCTGCTCAAGCCGATCATGAAGGCACGTTCGGAAGCATTGCGCGAGCGCTGATCAAGGGCTGTGAAGGGCTAACAGCAGGAGCGGCCTTGCGTCGCGACAGGGGCCGCACTGCGGCCCTTTCACAACACCAGGCTGCTCCTTCCCTAATGCGATCAGCGCCAGGGCGCGGGCTCGCCAACCAGCTGCCCCTGTATTCCGCCTACGCCCATCTCCTGCAGTACCTTGCGCTCCCCTTCGGTCTCGACCCGTTCGGCGATCAATGGCAAATCAATGCTGTGCGCGGCCCGCTGGATCGCTTCGATGAACAGCCGCTTGTGCTGCTCGTGGTCGATGTTACGGATGTAGCTGCCGTCGATCTTGAGGTAGGCCAAGCCCAGATGGGCCAAGTTGCCAATCATGCTGAAGCGCCCGCCGAAACGCTGTAGGGCCAGGCCGAAGCCTAGCCCGTGCAGCCGCCGGGTGAGGTGTTCCAGGGCGGCCTGGTCAGGCAGTTGCTCTTCGCCGATTTCAAACACCAGGCGCGGGCCCAATGCTGCGTTCTGGCGTAGCAGTTCAAAGACCCGCTGCAGCGCCTTGGCGTCGCCAAGGGTGGCTGCGGAGAGGTTGAGCGCCACCACCTGATCGTGCTCGCGCAGGTGGGCCAGCACTTTCTCCAGTACCAGTACGTCCAGCCGCGGCATCCAGCCAAAGCGTTCCAGCCAAGGCAGGAAGCGCCCTGCGGGCAAGGCCTCGCCCTGCCCGTCCTGCAAGCGCGAAATCACCTTGTGGTGCAGTACCCGTTGCGCTGTGGCGGTGTCCACCACCGGTTGGAAGAACAACTCGAAGCGGCCATTGTTGAAAGCCTGGTCCAGGCGCTCGTGCCACGCATGCTGGCTGTCCGCCGCTACGGCGGCAACGCCTTGTTCAAGGCACACCCAGCCAGGGGTAGGCTGGTTCTCGGCGCGGGCCAGGGCTTCGTCGGCGAGCTTGAGCAGCGCCTGCGGCGCGTCACCAGGGCTATAGGGTGCAAGGCCGATGCAGGCCACCGGGTGAACATCACTGGCGCCGGTTTCATGCAGGCTGAGCAGGGTCGCTTCCAGCGCCTGGGCAAGCTGTACTGCCTCTTCATGCACCATGCTCGGCGCCAATACAGCGAACTCGCCGCCGCGGCTGCGGGAAATCAGGTCTTTGGTTTCCGGGAAACTGGCACAGGTACGGCGCAACTGCTCCCCCACCGCCTGTAGCAACTGGTCGGTGCGCTGACCGCCCAGGCGGGCGTTCAAACCAGCCAGGCCTTGTACCCGCAAGAGCAGCAAGTAGCCGGCGCGGGCCTCTTCCAGATTACTGACCCGGGTGTTCAGTTGCATCTCGAAATAACGGCGGTTGGACAGCCCGGTGAGGCTGTCCTGGTAAGACTCTGCCCGCAGCCGCTCACTGCGCTCGGCCTGTTCGGTAAACAGCGCCTTGAGCTTTTCAACCATCTGGTTCATGGCCTGCACGACCCGGCGCAGCTCCGGGGTACGCGGCAGCTCTGGCAGGCTCAGGAATTCGCGGCGGGCAATGGCATGGGACTGCTCGACCATATAGTCCAGCGGGCGCAGCTGGCGGCGCAATAACAAGGCACCGAGCACGGCACTGGCGGCACCACACAACAGCAGCCAACCCAAGCTGCCCAGAGCGCTCTGCCAAAGTTTGGCAATGGCGAACATCGGGTGGCTGACCACCTCGACGCGCGCGGCCTGCTGCCAGCCGCGGCTGACGATGGCATCGCCACCTGCGGCTTCAAGGCCGATCAAGCGCACGAACCACTGTGGCACGCCGCCAGGGTCCGGCTCGGCGTGGCGCTCCACCAGCACCGCATTTGAGCCCAAGTCGACAACTTTGATGCTTGCGTAGTAACCACTGTCGAAGATCGAACTGACCATCAGCTCGACCATCGCCGGGTCGTCGATGTTCGGCGTCAGCGACAGCGCCAGCGCGGTCGCCGCATCCTGGGCATGCGAGCGCAGCTGGTTGACATACTGGCTGCGTGAGCTTTCCAGGCTGACCATGAAACTGCCACTGAAGGCGACCACCAGGAACAGGCAAATGGCCAACAGCAATTGTTTGAACAGTGACATCAGTGCTCCTTCAATAGACCGGTTCGGCCGGGAAGCCTTCGGCCTGCATTTTCTTCAGCAAATCCTGCCAGCGGGAAAGCCGCTTGGTATCACCGACCTTTTTGTTGCCTGCGGCCCCCGTCAGCCACAACCCCTCGCCATTGAAGGCATAGACCGGCAACAGGTCGGTTCGTTGGCTGGCAGGTTTGATGGCGTCCATCAGGCTATCGAGGACCAATGGCTGGGCCTGTGGGCTTGAATAATAGGTCAGGACCATGTGCGCTCGGTTCTGCCGCAACGCCTTGACGTAGGTGATACGCAGCTTTTCGCTGGCAATACCCATGCGCCGCAAGCTGAAATACTTGGCTATGGCGTAGTCCTCGCAGTCACCGGCCCCTTTGATGAGTGCCTGCACCGGTGTGGCCCAGTAATCGACCTCATGCCACAGGTCGATGTCCTCGACATAACGCAGTTGCTGGTTGAAAAAGCGGTTCACCACCTGCAACCGTTCCAGCTCGCTGCCTTGAGCCTGCGTTGCCATCAGGCGCTGCCAGGCGTCGATACGACCCTGCCCCGCGCCTAGCGGGCCATACAAGGCCTGGGACTTGCGGCTGATCTGGGAAAAGTCCCAATCCGCGTGCAAGCCGCCCAGCAGTAGACCGCCCAGCAGCACGGCAAGGAAGGCAGGTCGCACAAGGCGTTTGAGCATCCAGGATATCGCCACTGCGAAGCCCTGTTCAGGCCAGTCGAAAGCAGCGATGGTGGGGCTTGCCAAGGCAAAAGACAATGGCACCCTGCAATCATCCACCCGCTGGTCAGCTTGCACCCTCTTTATGACTATATCCTTTTATAGGCTGCTTCCTTTGGCAGGCGACTTCATCCACCATAGCCGCGCCTTGTGGGGTGCTACTGGCGCTATCGAGCGAGTTTGACACCCTGACAGGCAGTTACTAGTGTAATTGGATCCAACTTTAGTCATCGTTAAGGCAGGCTTTACGTGGCCGAGAAACTCAAACTGAGCAATGTGTTGGCCAGCGAGCAACTGTTGCCGCACCAGGCTCGTGGCGTGATCGAAGAACGCCTGCGCAGTGCCATTCTCGACGGTCGCTTGCCCCCTGGCACCGCCGTGCGCCAGCAAGAGCTGGCCAGCTTGTTCGGGGTGAGCCGCATGCCTGTACGCGAAGCCTTGCGCCAGCTGGAAGCGCAATCACTGCTGAAAGTGGAAATGCACAAGGGCGCCGTGGTTGCGCCCTTGATCGGCGAGGACGCGGTAGACACCTACGCGCTGCGCATACTGCTTGAGAGCGAGGCGCTACGCCAGTCCATCCCGTTGCTGGAGCCCAGCGACATCGCCCAGGCACGCGGCTACATCCAGCAGTTGGAGAATGAAGCCCGCCACGCTGAAATCGGCCGGCTAAACCGTCTGTTGCACATGGCCTTGTACAGCAAGGCAAAAAACAGGAAGTTGCTCCGCCTGATCGAGGACGAGCTCAACGAGGAGGAACGCTTTCTGCGTTTTCACCTCTCCTCCATGGGGCTGGGCAAGCTCACCCAGGATGATCACAACGCATTGGTTAACGCCGCCAGTGACAAGCACGTCGAAGAAGCCATTACCGTGCTGGAGCGACACCTGAACAGCGGCGCAAGGGTGATCCGCAAATACCTGGATGGCCAACCGCGACACTAGTGTGCGTCCGCCAATGGGCCGCTGGAAACGCACAGGTTGCAAATTATGGCGCCGCCGCCAACAATGAGACTAATTATCATTAATGTCCATTGTTGATACCTCGCCCATGCCCAGCGACGACTCCGTGCAAACGCTTTACAGTGACCATCACGGCTGGCTGCATGCCTGGCTGCGCAGCCAGCTGGGCAACGCCGCTGATGCTGCCGACCTGGCCCAGGACACCTTCCTTCGCCTGTTACAGCGCCGTGAGCAACTGCACTTGAACACACCACGTGCGTTTCTGCGCAAAGTTGCACGCGGGCTGGTGATCGACCATTGGCGCCGCGAGGAGCTACACAAGGCGTACCTCGAGGCCTTGTCCCATCTGCCAGAAGCGTTGGCGCCTGCCGCTGAAACCCGCGAACTGTTGCTGGAGTTGCTGGAGCGCATCGCGCGCATGCTCGATGGCCTGAAACCCAAAGTGCGACGGGCTTTCCTGCTAGCCCAGTGCGAGGGGCTGAAGCATCAGGCCATCGCTGACCAGATGGGTGTCTCCGTGCGTACCGTGGAGCGCTACATCGCCGATGCGCTCTACCACTGCTACGTGCTGCGCTATCACGATGACTGCTGACGCCAAGACTGCTGCACAACCCGGCGCACAAGCGGTCAAACAGGCCATTCACTGGATGTTGAGGCTGCGCGAGAACGGGCATGATGCCGCACTGCAACAGCAATGCGTGCAGTGGCGCACGGCCCGTCAAGAGCATGAGCAAGCCTGGCAACGGGTGATCCAGATGCACCAGGATCTCGACCTGCGCGGCATTCCCGGTGCCGGTTTGGCTTTGCAGACCCTGGAAACCAGCCAGCGTCGGCTGCACCGACGTCAGGCGCTGAAACTGCTGGGTGGCACGGCCATGATCGGCGCAGCGGCATGGCTGGGCCGGGATTTGGATGGGCTCAGCTACTGGACCGCCGACTACGTCACGAGCACGGGTGAACGCCGCAGCTTCACGCTGCCAGATGGCACCCTGATGCAACTCAATACAGACAGCGCCGTGGACCTGGCATTCGAGGAACAGCAGCGACTGATTCGCCTGAGGCAGGGGGAAATGATGATTACCTGCGGCCAGGCCACCACGGCGCAGCGCCCCCTGCTGGTACAAAGCCGCGATGCCTTGCTTGAAGGGTTTGCCGGGCACTTCGCGGTACGCCAGGACAGCGACTGTACGCACGTCAGCGTCGGCACTGGCAGGGTAGCGATCCACCAGCTTGGTACCGGCCCGCTGCAGTGGATCGAAAGCGGCCAGAACTGGCGCCTGGATGCACAGGGTGCGCAACGTCTGCAGCACGTGGACATGGACGCAATGGCCTGGAGCGAGGGGCTGATCGTTACCCGGGACATGCGCCTGGCGGACTTCCTCGCGCAGATCAGCCGCTATCGCCGTGGTTATCTGGGTTGCAGCGAAGAAGTTGCCGGCTTGCGCCTGTCGGGAGTATTCCGCCTTGAAGACCCGGAGCTTTTGCTGCAGCTACTCCCCCAGACGCTGCCAGTGAGGCTGCGCCAACGCACTCGCTGGTGGGTACGCGTGGAAAGCCTCGCTTGATCAGGCGGCCCCTGCAGGGTTGGCCGTAGGGCGGTGCCAGGTATTTTTGGCGGGTTTTGAATGGCAGTCCGGCTAGGACAGTAAGCAACACCTTCCGCCCTCAATATCCCTACGGACTTGAACATGTCTAACGACACCGTGCACATATGCACACTCAACGCGAATGGTTTTCGACCTGTCTTGCACTCAGCATTATTACGCAACGCAGTGCGGGCAGCTGTATTGGGCACGGCCCTGGGCCTGAGTGCTATTCCACTGGCCGCCTGGGCGGCGGTAACAGCCCAGGTCAGCCAGCAATATTCCATACCTGCAGGCCAGCTGGACGATGTGCTCAGCCAGTTCGCCCGCCAAGCCGGCATCACACTGTCGAGCACACCGCAGCTCACCAACGGTTTGCAGTCCAGCGGCCTCAATGGGCAATACGCCACAGAACAGGCTCTGCGCCAACTCCTCAATGGCAGTGGTTTGCGAGCTGTCAGCCAAGGTGGGCACAGCTACGTGTTGCAGGCGCAGCCGCTGGACGCAGCGTTGTCGTTACCCGACACCGACGTCCGCGGTTTCAGCCTGGGTAATGCGCTGGGTAGCACCGAGGGCTACAACGCGACCCACAGCCAAGTGGCGACAAAGACCAGCATGCCGCTTGTGGAAACATCGCAATCGGTGTCTGTGGTGACCCGCCAGCAGATCGACGACCAAGGGTCACAGACCGTCGCCCAGGCCATGCGCTATACACCAGGGGTGCTAACCAACCCCTACGGTGCCACGCACCGCTATGATTATGTGGCGATGCGCGGCTTCAACGACGGCTCGGTAGACAACATCTACGTCGACGGGCTCAAATCCATGGGCGACAACGGCACCTACAGCACCATGCAGGTGGACCCGTATTTCCTGGAGCGCATCGACATCCTCAAAGGGCCGTCCTCGGTTCTGTACGGCCGCAGCTCACCAGGTGGGCTGGTCGCGTTGACCACCAAGAAACCGCTGTTTTCCGCCTACCATCAGGTACAAGCTACGGTCGGCACCCAGGGCCAGCGCGGCATGGGCTTCGATTTCAGCGGCCCGGTGGATGAAGACCAGCGTATCGCCTATCGCCTGACGGGCTTGGCGGATGCCTCTGACACGCAGTTCGACCACAACAAGGAAGAACGCTACGCCATTGCCCCGGCGATCAGCGTGGACTTCAGCGAAGATACTTCGCTGACCTTGCAGGCCTATCTGCAACACGACCCCAACGGCGGCTACCACGGCGGTAACCCGGCAGACGGCATGCTGCACCCGCGTAATGGCTTGCGCCTGTCCGATCACTTCTTTGAAGGCGAAACGGGTATCGACAGCTACGAACGTACGCAACAGTCGTTCAGCTATCAGTTCGAGCACCGCTTCAATGACATCTTCACGGCTCGGCAGAACTTCCGTTACCAGGATTCCGACGTGTCGATGGACCAGGTTTATTCCGCCGGTTGGGCAGATGCTGAAAGCAATATCCTGAACCGCGCTTACACCGGCGGCGACGAGCGGCTGCATTCGTACATCATCGATAACATGCTGCAGGCAGAGTTCTTCACAGGCGCCGCCAAGCACACCCTGCTTATGGGCACGGACTACCAGCGGCGCAAAGCTGACGTTGAATGGCGTTACGGTACCGTAGACCCCTTGGACGCCGGTAACCCGCAGTACGGTAATGGCAACCTGCAGTTGCTGGGAGAAAACCGCTATCAGCGCCGTTTGCAGCAAACGGGGGTATACCTGCAGGATCTGGTGGAGCTTGATCAGTGGCGTTTTTCTCTGGGGCTGCGTCAGGACTGGGTGAAGGTGTCCGAACAGAACCGTGACTCTGATACCAAGGTTAATGACCAGCGCTCGAAGTTCACAACACGTGCCGGCGTGCTTTACCTGTTTGAAAATGGCATTGCGCCCTATGTCAGTTACTCGGAGTCATTCAATCCGAATACCGTCTCCGATCAGGATGGCCGGCCTCTGGCACCCACCGAGGGTACGCAGTGGGAGGCGGGCATCAAGTATCAACCCACCGGCAGCGACAATCTGTTCACCGCGTCGGTATTCCGCATCGAACAAGAGAACCTGGCGTCGAAACAACCGAACGAGGATTTTTATCGCGCTGTAGGTGAAGTGCGCTCGCAGGGCCTGGAGCTGGAAGCACATGTGCAGCTCAGCGAAAGCCTGAAGCTGCTGGGTGGCTACACCTTTACCGATATCGAGTATTCCAAGTCGATGCCGAGCCTGGTGTCGGGCAACCTGGACAACAAGGGCAACTCGCCGACTCAGGCGCCAAAGCAGATGCTCTCGCTATGGGCTGACTACAACTTCCACCAAGGGGCCCTGGATGGCCTGCGGCTGGGCGGCGGCGTGCGTTATGTGGGCTACAGCTGGGTGGATGCGGAAAACAGTATGAAGGTGCCCTCCTACACGCTGTTCGATGCTTCCGTGGGCTATGACCTGGGCAAGGTGGGCCTGACCGGTGTAGATGTGCGCTTGAACGCCAATAACCTCACCAATGAAAGCTACATCACTTCGTGTGCCAGCCTGAACTACTGCTACATGGGTGAAGAGCGCAATGTGAGTGCAACAGTGAGTTACCAGTTCTAGGCAGATGGCCAGGGCTGTTTGGCGCTTTCACCGCAGCCCCTGTACCTGAAAAGACAAAGCCCCTGTCTGCATTGCAGACAGGGGCTTTGGGTTTGAATCTTGACGATGACCTACTCTCACATGGGGAAACCCCACACTACCATCGGCGATGCATCGTTTCACTGCTGAGTTCGGGATGGGATCAGGTGGTTCCAATGCTCTATGGTCGTCAAGAAATTCTATGTGCTGGCCCGTCACTCGAACGTGCCTGCGAATCTCTGTAGTTCCTACTTAAAGACAAAACCCCTACCTGCATGTGCAGATAGGGGTTTTGCGAAATGAATCTTGACGATGACCTACTCTCACATGGGGAAACCCCACACTACCAT
>Ga0308157_10000743_pt1 | contig 90347 bp, 74 predicted proteins | sample PhyBR1_FD_201035 | JGI IMG/M metagenome (GOLD analysis project Ga0308157, IMG submission 201035) | Phyllosphere microbial communities from UC Gill Tract Community Farm, Albany, California, United States - DLSLB.R1 | ecosystem: Host-associated > Plants > Phyllosphere > Unclassified | place: USA...
CTTGATGTCCTCGGTGACAGCTTCAGCGTCACGGTAGGACATCGAGTGCTTCATGAAGTTCTCGTCGTCGCGGTTCGGGAAGTCTTCGCGGTAGTGGCCGCCGCGGGATTCCTTGCGGTGCAGAGCTGCAACGGTGATGACCTCGGCCAAGTCGAGCAGGAAGCCCAGCTCGATGGCTTCGAGCAGATCCAGGTTGAAGCGCTTGCCCTTATCCTGGACGCTGATGTTCTTGTAGCGGCGGCGCAGATCCTCGATCACGTCGCGTGCTTCCTTCAGCGAACGCTCGTCGCGGAATACCTGGACGTTCGCGTCCATGGTCTCCTGCAGGGTCGAACGCAGGTCGGAAACGCGCTCGGTGCCGGTGCCGGAGAGCACGCCTTCGATCTGTGCGGTGACAAATGCTTCTGGGTTCTCTGGCAGCTCGACGAAGTCGGCGGTCTTGGAGTACTCAGCGGCTGCCACACCGGCGCGCTTACCGAAGACGTTGATGTCCAGCAGCGAGTTGGTGCCCAGACGGTTCGAACCGTGCACCGATACACAGGCAACTTCACCGGCAGCGTACAGGCCTGGAACGACGGTGTCGTTGTCCTGCAGTACCTCGGTGTTGATGTTCGTTGGAACACCACCCATGGCGTAGTGCGCGGTAGGGTATACGGGCACTGGATCGGTGAATGGTTCCACACCCAGGTAGGTGCGGGCGAATTCGGTGATGTCAGGCAGCTTGGATTCGATGTGCTCTGGTTCCAAGTGGGTCAGATCCAGCAGGACGTAGTCCTTGTTAGGACCGCAACCGCGGCCTTCACGCACTTCGTTGGCCATGGCGCGAGCCACGATGTCACGAGGTGCAAGGTCCTTAATGGTTGGTGCGTAACGCTCCATGAAGCGCTCACCATCCGAGTTACGCAGGATCGCGCCTTCACCACGTGCACCCTCGGTCAGAAGGATGCCCAGGCCTGCAAGGCCCGTTGGGTGGAACTGGAAGAACTCCATGTCTTCCAGTGGCAGACCGGTGCGGAAGGCAATGGACATGCCGTCGCCGGTCAGGGTGTGTGCGTTGGAGGTGGTCTTGAAGACCTTGCCGGCACCGCCCGAAGCGAAGACCACGGACTTAGCCTGGAAGACGTGCAGTTCGCCGGTGGCCAGGTCGTAGGAGACGACGCCAGCAACGCGCTTCTGCTTGTAAGCGGTTCCGTCTTCGCGGAAAGCTTCTTCTTCAACCATCAGCAAATCCAGCACGTAGTACTCGTTGTAGAACTCAACGTTGTGCTTGACGCAGTTTTGGTACAGGGTCTGCAGAATCATGTGGCCGGTGCGGTCTGCTGCGTAGCAGGCGCGACGTACGGCGGCTTTGCCGTGGTCGCGGGTGTGGCCACCGAAACGACGCTGGTCAATCTTGCCCTCTGGGGTGCGGTTGAACGGCAGACCCATCTTTTCCAGGTCCAGCACGGCGTCGATGGCTTCCTTAGCCATAACTTCTGCTGCGTCCTGGTCAACCAGGTAGTCGCCACCCTTGATGGTGTCGAAGGTGTGCCATTCCCAGTTGTCTTCTTCGACGTTGGCAAGTGCTGCACACATGCCGCCCTGGGCTGCACCGGTGTGCGAGCGGGTTGGGTAAAGCTTGGTTAGTACTGCGGTGCGTGCGCGCTGACCGGATTCGATCGCTGCACGCATACCTGCACCACCGGCACCGACGATGACTACGTCGTACTTATGTACCTGCATTCTTGATGCTCTCTTTTCTAAAAATCTATGTGGCTATCGGCTGAAACTAGGGGAGTTTCACAAGCACTGCTGTAGCTGGCTACCAGCTACGCAAGGATCGAAGGTGAAGATCACCAGGGAACCGAGCACGATGATGAAGATCGTTGCGACGTACAGAATGCCCTTGAGCCATGCACGGGTGGCGTGCTTTTCTGCGTAGTCGTTGATGATGGTGCGCACACCGTTGGTACCGTGCAGCATGGCCAGCCACAGCATGGCCAGGTCCCAGAACTGCCAGATGGGGGAGGCCCACTTGCCGGCGACGAAGCCGAAGCCGATACCGGAGATGCCTTCTCCGACCATGAGGTTTGCGAAGAGGTGGCCGAAAATCAGGACGATCAGTACAACACCGGAGAGGCGCATGAACAGCCATGCCAGCATTTCGAAGCTGCCACGGGACTTTGGTCCACGCTTGTACTTAGGGTCAATGCGCTGGCTGCGCGGAGCAGGAATAGTAACGCTCATGGCTTAGTGGCTCCCAAATGCGATCGACAGGTGGCGGATTGCGAAGCCTGCGAAGACGATAACCCAGAGGATCAGAACGCCCCAGAGCATCTGGCGCTGGTACTTGGTGCCCTGCTTCCAGAAGTCAACCAGGATCAAACGCAGACCATTGAATGCGTGGAAGAGGATTGCTGCAACCAGACCGGTTTCACCCAAAGCCATCCACGGGGTCTGATAGGTGCTGATGACTGCGTCGTAAGCGTTGGCGTCAACGCGGACCATCGCCGTGTCCAGCACGTGAACCAGTAGATAGAGAAAAATAACGACACCGGTGACTCGGTGTCCCACCCAGGACCACATGCCTTCATGGCCGCGGTATAGGGTGCCTGACGAAGTCTTCGACACTGAACTAAACCTCCAAGGCTCGCAACGGCGCATGTGTATATTGCACACAATGAGATTTGACGCACTTGTGCGAGCGTTCCTTGTGCGAGTCTAAACCACTTGATGCGCTCCAATCTATTTCGTGTCGAGTTCCTGTGAGCATGTTCACCGAATAGCCATGAAAATGCGCTAAAAGGCTGAATTTACGCCTGTAATACCGCATAGATGCTTTTCGTATTTAAGTGTTTTAGCAAATGTCGGTGGACCGGATTATCCACCGAATGAATTAGTCTGGAATGCGTGAATGCAGACCTATTATCCAGATTCCACGGCGTGATCCCCGCCGGAGGTGTCGGTACCCGATTGTGGCCCCTCTCCCGGGCCTCCGCTCCTAAGTTTTTGCACGATCTCACCGGGTCGGGCTCAACCCTGATCCGTGCAACCTACGATCGACTAGTGCCTTTGGCCGGCGAGCGGATTATGGTCGTCACCGGGCGGGCACACCGCGGTGCGGTGGTTAGCCAGCTGCCCGAGCTGTGCGACGAGGACTTGGTACTAGAGCCGGAGCCGCGCGACTCGGCTGCCGCTATCGGGTTGGCTGCTGCCATCCTCTACCGCCGGGACCCAAATATCATCATGGGCTCTTTCGCCGCCGACCAGGTGATCGAACCGGTTGAGGTCTTCCAAGCTGCCCTGAGTGAGGCAATTCACACTGCCGCCACCGGCAAGATCGTGACCATCGGAATTCACCCCACCCACCCATCCACCGGTTTTGGCTACATCCGCACCGGTGAACCACTGTCGGTACCCAATGCGCCGACCGCACGTGGCGTGGTGGAATTCGTGGAGAAGCCCGACGAGGACACCGCCCGCAAATACCTGGCCTCCGGTGGTTTCTTCTGGAACGCCGGCATGTTTGTCGCCCCGGTCAGCCTGATGCTGCAGCACCTTGAAGCCAATGAGCCAGCACTGCATGCCGGTTTGATGAAGATCGCCGACGCGTGGGAGAGCGAAGACCGCGATCGCATCATGCGTGAAGTCTGGCCAGGTCTGCCAAAGATCGCCATTGACTACGCCGTGGCCGAGCCCGCTGCCGAAGCCGGCGACGTCGCAGTGATTCCTGGCGTCTTCAACTGGGATGACGTCGGAGACTTTGCAGCGATTGGCCGCTTGAATAAGGCCAGCGCCGAGGAAGGGATCATCAACCTCGGGGATAAGGAAGTGCGCGTCTACGCCGATAACGCCACCGGTGTGGTCTACTCGGATCGCCCACGCGTAATCGCCCTGGTAGGGATCGAAGATGTGGTAGTGGTTGATACCGCCGACGCGCTTCTGGTGACCACCAAAGAGCATGCGCAGAAGGTCAAGCAGACCGTTGAAGCGCTGAAAGCCGACGGAGCAACGGAAGTGCTCTAAGGCACAAAATAACTTCGGTAAGAGCTGAGATACACCACTGGGATCAGTGGCGTGTCTCGGCTTTTCCTTTTGTGACCAGTTCGTGAATGTTTAATTGCAAATTCACCTAATCAGCACTTGACAAGCACTTTAAGTCATATTTATTTGTACGTCCTTAAGGGTAAATAACGCGAGGTTTTCTCTCAGGCAGGACACGCGCTCACTGAGCTTGATAGGTTGGAGGATATGACTACGGCCAAGATGGGTTCCGGATCATCCCTACCCGAAAATATCGAGTCCAATAGTAAACAGGCAGAGAACAACTCACCGCCCGGGCCACCTGGAGCCCAACCGGGGAACGAAAAAACCCGAATCAATAAGGTCGTATTTTATGGTTCAGCACTATTAGTGCTGGCCATTGCTCTGTGGGCGATGATCGATCGCGAATCGGCCAGTACGGTCATCACCAACACCGTGACCTGGATCGGTAAAAACTTCGGCTGGTACTACACGCTGATCGTCGTGACGGTCCTGATCTTTGTTGTCGGGATCGCAGTCTCTAAAGTCGGCAAGACCCGACTAGGCCCGGATCACTCGCGGCCCACCTTCAACATGTTCACCTGGGCGGCCATGCTCTTCGCCGCCGGTATCGGCATTGACCTGATGTTCTTCTCGGTCTCCGAACCGGTCACCCAGTATTTGGCGCCACCGTCGATCGAAGGATCCACGGTACAAGCCGCCCGCCAAGCCATGGCCTGGACGCTCTTTCACTACGGCCTACTCGGCTGGGGACTCTACGCCCTGATCGGCCTGGCATTAGGCTACTTCGCCTACCGACACAACCTGCCGCTCTCAATTCGTTCCGCGCTCTACCCGATCCTGGGCAAGCGCACCGAAGGATGGATCGGGCACACCGTCGACATTGCCGCCATGCTCGGCACCATTTTCGGCATCGCCACCTCACTGGGCATCGGCGTCGCACAGCTGAACTACGGGCTGAACTTCATGTTCGGCATCCCAGAAAACCGCTCCTGGCAGATCATCCTGATCGTCATCGCCGTGATCATGGCGACCGTTTCGGTGCTCTCCGGTGTGGAAAAGGGCATCCGCCGACTCTCCGAACTGAACGTGGTGCTATGCATCGCGCTGATGCTCTTTGTGCTGATAGCTGGCTCCACCGCCTACCTCTTTGACGGCATCGTGAACAACATCGGCGACAGCATCTCGATGTTCCCCTCGATGGCCCTAGATACTTTCGCCTATGAACGTCCCGATGAGTGGTTGAACGGTTGGACGCTGTTCTTCTGGGCATGGTGGATCGCCTGGGCACCATTTGTTGGCCTGTTCTTGGCCCGCATCTCCCGTGGCCGCACCATCCGACAGTTTGTTGTTGCCGTGCTGGTAGTACCGTTCGCTTTCATCCTGCTGTGGATCTCCATCTTCGGCAACAGTGCTCTAGAGCTGGTGCGTTCGGGCAACACCGCCTTTGGTGAAGTAGCCATGAACACTCCCGAGCGGGCCTTCTACTCGCTGCTCGAACAGCTGCCCGGGGCACCGATCACCGCCGCGGTAGCCACCTTCACCGGGTTGCTCTTCTACGTCACCAGTGCCGACTCCGGCGCCCTGGTGATGGCCAACTTCACCTCACACCTGAAGGACGCACAGGCCGACGGCTCCAAGCCGGTACGACTGTTCTGGTCCGTGGCCACCGGCCTATTGACCCTGGGCATGCTCTTTGTCGACGGCGTCCCTACCCTGCAGGGCGCCACGGTGATTATGGGGCTGCCGTTCTCCTTCGTGCTGGTGCTGATTATGTTGGGGCTGTTCAAATCCCTACGCATGGAAGGGGCACTGGCAGATAGCTACCAAAACAACATGCACAAGGTGCTCACCAGCCGTATGGGCACCAACTCGGATCGGCGCAATTGGAAGCAGCGCATGACCCGAGCCATGACCTACCCGGGTCGACGCTCGGCGAAGAAATTCCTCGCGGAAGTCGCCTTGCCGGCGCTGCAAGAAGTCAGCGAAGAATTCACCGTGCGCGGTGCTGAGGTCAACCTGGATATTGCTCCGGTCGAGCACCTAGAAATGAACTCGCTGGACCTGGTGGTGGCCAACGGCGCGGAACGTCCCTTCAAGTACCAGATCTATCCGGTGCAATTGCAGGTACCAAGTTTCGCCCGAGTCTCCGCCGGCGCCGATGACTACTTCCGAATTGAAGTTTTCTCACAGGAAGGTAGCCACGGCTACGACCTGATGGGACTGACCAAGGAACAACTGATTGGCGACGTGCTGGACCAGTACGAAGCGCACCTGGTGTTCCTGGAAGCCCAGACCGAAGCCGCTGGACCGAGCCAGATCAACTCGGACGGCGCCTTCAAAACCCAATGGGAATCAGATTTTGAACCGACCCCGAAAGAAGAGGAAGCATGAGTTTTCCAAGCAATCAAAATCCACGCCTACACAGCGGGGAAACGCTCTTTATCAACGGCGTCTTTAAAGCAGCCAGCAGCGGTGCCACCCGCACCATCAAATGCCCGGCTAACGGAGTAGAGGTCGCCAAGGTCTCCGAGGCCGGCCAGGTGGACTCCGAGCGCGCTATCGCCGCGGCACGTCAGAGTTTTGACTCCGGCGTGTGGTCGCAGGTACCGGCCGGTGAACGCGGAGACTTCCTGCTGAAGGTGGCCGATCGCCTCATCGAGCGCAAGGCCGAGTTCGCACTGGCAGAAACCTTGGATACCGGCAAGCGCCTGGTGGAATCCGAAATCGACATGGACGATATCGCCGCCTGCTTCCGCTACTTCGGCAAGCTGGCCGGCCAGGATGTTGGCCGCCTGGTGGATGCCGGGGATATCAATGTGCTCAGCCGCATCAGCTACGAACCGGTGGGTGTGGCCGCGATGATCACCCCATGGAACTACCCACTACTGCAAGCGGCATGGAAGATTGCTCCTGCGCTGGCAGCTGGTTGTTCCTTCGTGCTCAAGCCTGCCGAGCTGAGCCCTTCCACCTCCATTTTGACCATGGAAATCCTCGCCGAGCTCGGTTTGCCAGCAGGTGTAGCGAACCTGGTCACTGGTACCGGTGCCGAAGCCGGAGCGATCCTGAGCGAACACCGCGACGTGGACTTGGTCTCCTTCACCGGCGGACTGGTCACCGGGCGTAAGGTCGCCGCTGCGGCTGCCGGCACCGTGAAGAAGGTAGCGCTGGAATTGGGTGGCAAGAACCCGAACGTCATCTTTGCCGATGCTGACTTTGACGCTGCCGTGGACAACGCACTGAACGCTGCTTTCGTGCACTCCGGTCAGGTCTGCTCGGCCGGTGCCCGTTTGGTGGTTGAAGAATCGATCGCCGAAAAGTTCGTTGACGAGTTGGTGCGTCGCACGCAGAACATCGTTGTCGGTGGCCCCTTTGATGAGAAGGCCGAAACCGGTGCGCTGATTTCCGAAGACCACCTGGCCAAGGTGGACGCTTATGTCCAGGCTGGGATCGCCGAAGGTGCACGTGTGCGCTGCGGTGGCCGCCGCGCTACCGCAGAAGACGGCGCGGGACTAGAGAAGGGCAGCTTCTACCTGCCGACCGTGTTGGATCAGGTCTCCCGCGGCATGTCGGTCGTTGTTGATGAAGCCTTCGGCCCTGTAGTGACCGTAGAAACCTTCAGCACCGAGGACGAAGCGGTCGCGATCGCCAACGATACCGACTACGGCCTGGCCGGCGCGGTCTGGAGCCAGGATGCGTCCAAGACCCAGCGAGTTGCCGGACGACTACGCCACGGCACCATCTGGATCAACGACTTCCACCCTTACCTGCCACAGGCTGAATGGGGTGGCTTCGGCCAGTCAGGTGTGGGCCGCGAGCTCGGCCCGACGGGCTTGGGTGAGTACCAAGAAGCAAAGCATATCTACCAAAACCTGGACCCACAGGTCACCGGCTGGTTCAAGTAAGGAGAGAAACAATGCAGGAATTTGACTACATCGTTATCGGCGGCGGTTCCGCCGGAGCTGCAGTAGCTGCACGACTGAGTGAAGATCCTTCGGTACAGGTCGCCCTCGTGGAGGCCGGCCCCGATGACCGCGACTATGATGAGGTGCTCCAGCTCGAGCGCTGGATGGAACTGCTCGAATCTGGCCTTGACTGGGACTACCCGATTGAAGAGCAGGAAAACGGCAACTCCTTCATGCGCCACGCGCGCGCCAAGGTGATGGGCGGCTGCTCGAGCCACAACTCGTGCATTGCGTTCTGGGCTCCTCGTGAAGACCTCAACGAGTGGGAATCAAAGTTTGGTGCCACCGGCTGGAACGCCGAGACCGCCTACCGCTTGTACAAGAAGCTGGAAACGAACGAAGATGCCGGCCCGGATGCGCCCCACCACGGCGATAGCGGTCCGGTGAAGCTGATGAACGTTCCGGCGAATGATCCTTGTGGTGTTGCACTGCTGGACGCTTGTGAAGAAGCTGGCATTCCACGCGCCAAGTTCAACAACAACCAGACGGTCATCAACGGAGCGAACTTCTTCCAGATCAACCGTCGTGCCGACGGCGTGCGTTCCTCCTCGTCGGTCTCTTACATTCACCCAATCCTTGAGCGTGAGAACTTCACCTTGCTCACCGGGTTGCAGGCGCGAAAGCTGAACTTCGACCAGGACAAGCGCTGCACCGGTGTCGACGTGGTTGACGGTGCCTTCGGCCGCACCAAGACCCTGAACGCTCGACGTGAAGTTGTGGTCAGTGCTGGTGCGATTGACTCGCCGAAGCTGCTGATGCTTTCGGGTATTGGCCCAGCTGAACACCTCGAATCAGTTGGTGTCCAGGTGCTGGTTGACGCTCCTGGTGTGGGCGAGCACCTGCAGGATCACCCAGAAGCGGTGATCCAGTGGGAGGCGAAGAAACCGATGCCTGAAACTTCCACCCAGTGGTGGGAAATCGGGATCTTCACCCCGACCGAAGAAGGCTTGGATCGACCAGATCTGATGATGCACTACGGTTCGGTGCCTTTTGATATGCACACCCTGCGTCAGGGTTACCCAACGGGTGAAAACACTTTCTGCCTCACCCCGAATGTCACCCACGCTAAGTCCCGGGGTACCGTGCGACTGCGTAGCTGCGACTTCCGTGACAAGCCCAAGGTTGACCCACGGTACTTCACCGATGCTGAGGGCCATGATGCTCGCGTGATGATTGCCGGTATTCGCAAGGCCCGCGAAATTGTTTCACAGTCCTCACTGGGGGATTGGGCCGGGGAAGAGCAGTTCCCAGGTCAGGCGACCCAGAGCGATGAGGAAATCTTCGACTACATCAAGCGCACACACAACACCGTGTACCACCCAGCAGGTACCGTGCGCATGGGCGCTGTCGATGATGAGCTCAGCCCCTTGGATCCAGAACTACGGGTCAAGGGTGTTAGCGGTCTGCGTGTAGCCGATGCTTCGGTCATGCCAGAACTGGTCACCGTGAACCCAAACATCACAGTGATGATGATTGGTGAGCGTTGCGCTGAACTGATCCGCGAAATCTAGGGATCAAAACAATGGTGGTGGTCATCGGGAAGCCGGTGGCCACCATCTTTGTCTCGGGTCAACTGTTTCGTGCTGAAGCCAAACATTACGAAGAACTGTCATCTGTAGCGCTTAGACGAGTATCTTCGAAAGGTGTCCACCGTGAATGATTATGACAATGTTGCCTCCGTCAGCGCCTTCACCGAGCCGTTAATCGATCAGTTGATCGACTTTCGGCGTGAGCTGCACCGGAACCCAGAACTGTCCTTTGCGGAGCACCAAACAACTCAGCGCATCATGGAAACCCTGCAGGCCGCTGGTCTCTCGCCGCAGAAGATGAGTGATACCGGAGCCTTTGTTGATATTGGTCAGGGTCCAATCCGTATTGGCTTCCGTGCCGATATTGATGCGCTGCCGGTCTTAGAAGAAACCGATTTAGAGTACAGCTCTTTGGTTGAGGGAGTGGCGCATGCCTGCGGCCACGACATTCACACCACCGTGATGCTTGGTGTCGCCCTGGCGCTGAATAACCTCAATGAGGCAGGCCAACTTGCTGGGCGGGTACGCGTGATCTTCCAGCCTGCCGAAGAGAAACTGCCCGGCGGTGCACTCTCGGTGATTGAGCAGGGGCTGCTTGATGAGGTGCCCCGCGTTTTGGCCTTGCACTGTGATCCGCGAATTCATGCGGGACATATCGGTACCCGTATCGGGGCCATCACCTCGGCCAGCGACACCATCCGTATTGAGGTTAATGGTCGAGGGGGACACACCTCCCGCCCGCACCTGACCGAAGACATCGTTTTTGCGATGAGTCAGATCGCCACCCAGGTTCCTGCGGTGCTCGGACGCAAGGTCGATGTACGTTCTGCAGTTTCTGTGGTGTGGGGTCAGATCCATGCCGGAAGCGCACCGAACGCCATCCCTGCCACCGGTTACTTGGCTGGAACCATGCGCTGCCTCGACGGTGATATTTGGTATGAGGCCGGTGAACTGTTGGATAACGCGGTGCGTCAAATTGCCGCTCCCTACGGCGTGGAAATTAAGCTCCAGCACACTCGTGGTGTCCCACCGGTGGTGAACGCCCCGGCTGAGACGGCATTGATTGAGGATGCTGCCCGGCGTGAATTTGGTGCGGATGCCATTGAACTGACCCCGCAGTCCATGGGTGGGGAAGATTTCGCCTGGATGACCCAGAAGATCCCCGGAGCGATGTTGCGTCTGGGAACGAGGACTCCCGGCGGAAAGACCTACGATCTGCATCGTGGGGATTACATGCCTGATGAATCCTGTATTGGCATCGGCGTACGGATCATGACAGCGGCTGCAATGCAAGCCGTGGGTGAACATCGCACGAAATAGCGTGTTGGTCACAGTAAACTCAAAACTTTTTAACTAGTCTTTGACAGTTTCTCAATTGTTTGAGTGACTTGGGCATTGACGTTAAGCGCTTGCCGTTTTGATGCCTCTTAGTTATCTGTTTGTAATCTTTATCGTCTTTACCTGTGACGTATCTCCGATAGGCTATGGAAACGATGGGGAATCTACGACGATAGGTGTGCCCGCGTAAGGCCCAGGCAAAGATGCCTTACAAAGGGTGGCTGGTGTCTGAACTCCCACATGATCTCGCACGACTTTTGGAGGAATAGATGCGCTTCGTATCGCGCAAGACCGGTGTGGCCACGGCCATGCTCGGCATCTCGGCATTGGCTTTGAGCGCCTGTGGCGCAGCACCGGAAGAGTCCAGCTCAGCTGGTCAATACCCGGACTACACCGGTTGTATCGTTTCGGACTCCGGTGGATTCGACGATCAGTCCTTCAACGAGTCTTCCTACCGCGGCCTAAAGAACGCGGAAAAGGACCTTGGCATCAAGATCCGTGAAGCAGAGTCGAAGTCCAACGCAGACTTCGCCACGAACCTTCAGGGCATGATGGGCGCTAACTGCAGCCTGACCATCACCGTGGGCTTCCTGCTGGCCGATGCCACCGCAGATGCAGCAGCGAAGAACCCAGATTCGCACTTCGCTATCGTCGATAACCAGTACGAAAAGAATATCGACAACGTCAAGCCAATCATTTACGACACGGCTCAGGCTGCCTTCCTCGCAGGCTACGCAGCAGCAGCTGCTTCCGAGACCGGCACTGTCGCGACCTTCGGTGGAATCCAGATTCCTACCGTGACCATCTTCATGGACGGCTTTGCTGACGGCGTTGCCAAGTTCAACGAAGACAAGGGCGAGAACGTCAAGCTGCTGGGCTGGGACAAGAAGAAGCAGAACGGCACCTTCTCCGGCGACTTCGAAAAGCAGGATAAGGGCAAGCAGATCACCAAGAACTTCATCTCTGCCGGTGCAGACGTGATCATGCCTGTCGCTGGCCCAGTGGGCAAGGGCGCTGGCGCTGCTGTAGCTGAAGCAAACAAGGGCGGCAATGAGGCCAAGCTCATCTGGGTTGACTCCGATGGCTACCTGACCGCACCTGATTACAAGGACTACATGCTGACCTCGGTCGTGAAGACCATGGACACCGCAGTGGAAGATGTCATCAAGGCTGACGCCGAAGGTAAATTCGACGCCACCCCATACATCGGCACCTTGGAAAACGAAGGTGTCGCACTGGCACCATTCCACGATTTCGATTCGAGCATCGGCGAGGACACCAAGAAGGAGATCGAAGCCCTCAAGGCCCAGATCATCTCCGGTGACCTGAAGGTCGAATCGGCTGCAAGCCCTAAGTAGGCTTTGACACCTCAACCATTTAGCGCGTCACTGCTCGCCGTTGCCCGGCGAGTCGGTGACGCGCTTTATGAATGCCTAGAGCCCAACGCGGCCCACGGGCCAAACTACCTCGCACAACGAACAATGAAGATGGTGGAATCGTGAAACTCGAACTACGGGGAATCTCGAAAGCCTTCGGTTCTTTCTACGCCAACAAAAATATTGACCTGATGGTTGATGACGCGCAGATTCACTGTCTGCTCGGCGAAAATGGTGCTGGAAAATCCACGCTTATGAACGTGCTCTACGGTCTATACCAACCGACCGAGGGCGAAATCCTGCTTGATGGAAACCCCGTTGAGTTCTCTGGTCCTGGCGATGCCATGGCCGCCGGCATCGGCATGGTGCACCAGCACTTCATGCTCGTCCCGGTGTTCACCGTGGCAGAAAATATTGCCCTCGGTGCCGAAACCACCAAGGCCGGCGGAATGCTGGACCTGCAGGTCACCCGCAAGAAGATCCGCGAAATCTCTGACCGTTACGGTTTTGATGTTGACCCCGACGCTGTGGTTGAAGACCTGCCTGTCGGTGTGCAGCAGCGTGTAGAAATCATCAAGGCCTTGGTACGCGAGGCCAAGATCCTCATCCTTGATGAGCCCACCGCGGTGCTGACCCCACAAGAAACCGACGAGCTGCTCGAAATTATGCGCCAGCTCAAGGCCAACGGCACCTCCATCGTTTTCATCTCACACAAACTGCGTGAAGTTCGTGCCGTCTCCGATGTCATCACCGTGATCCGTCGCGGTGAAGTCATCGACTCGGTCTCCCCAGAATCATCCACCACCGAGCTAGCCAACCTGATGGTGGGCCGTGCCGTGGAACTGAACCTGAACAAGGCCGCAGCCACCCCCGGCGAAGCAGTACTGCAGGTCAAAGACCTCTCCGTGGTCAACCCGGCAGGCACCACCACGCTGGACTCGGTCACCTTCGATATCCACGAAGGCGAGATCCTGGCAGTGGCCGGCGTGCAGGGCAACGGCCAAACCGAACTCACCGAAGCCATTTTGGGGACCCAACCGGTCACCGGCGGCTCGGTCAAGCTCGCTGGACAAGAACTGGTTGGCAAATCGGTCAAGCAGGTCCTACGCTCCGGAGTCGGCTTTGTTCCCGAAGACCGTTCGGTCCACGGATTGGTCACCGAATTCTCCATTGAAGAGAACCTGGTACTGGACCTTTATGACCGGGCACCTTTCGGCAAGGGCATCTCGATGAACCTTGATGCGATCAAGAAGAACGCCACCACGCAGATCAAAGACTTTGACGTGCGTACCGATAACCCGCTGAACCCGGCCTCCAGCCTTTCCGGCGGTAACCAGCAGAAGGTCGTGATGGCCCGCGAGCTCTCCCGCGATCTGAAGCTGTTCATCGCTTCGCAGCCCACCCGCGGTGTGGATGTGGGTTCCATCGAATTCCTGCACCGCCGCATCGTCGCCGAACGCGATAAGGGCACACCGGTGATGATCGTATCCACCGAACTTGATGAGGTCATGGAACTGGCTGACCGCATCGCCGTGCTGTACAAGGGCAAGATCAACGGCATTGTCCCGGGCAATACTTCACGCGAAGTCCTCGGGTTGATGATGGCCGGTGTCTCGGCTGAAGAAGCCGTAGAACAAGCAGAATTTACCAAGTCAGATAATGAGCCCGTGGAAGCAGCACCGGCTGGCGAGCGCAGCGAGAACCAGGAAGGAGAAGACCAGTGAGCGAGACTAAAGCACCGGTGATTCCCGATTCCGAGAAACCGGGCAACGACCTGCTCAAGCAAATCACCCAGGGTCCGGGCCTGATCTCGGTCCTCGGCGTGATCGTGGCACTGATCATCGGCGGTTTGCTGATTGCCATCACCGATGAAAAGGTCGCACAAACCGCCGGGTACTTCTTTGCCCGTCCTACCGACTTCCTGACCGAGCTGTGGCGTGCAGCCACCGAAAGCTATGTGGCCCTGTTCAACGGCGCCATCTACAACTCGGCGCAAGGCTTTAAGCCGTTCCTAGAAACCCTGACGGTGTCCACCCCGCTGATCTGTGCAGGTCTAGGTGTGGCCGTAGCCTTCCGTGCCGGCCTGTTCAACATTGGTGCTCAGGGCCAGATCATCATCGGCTCCGTGCTGGCCGCCTATGTTGGTTTCGCCTGGCACCTGCCACTGGGGCTGCACCTGCTGCTCGTCATCGTCTTCGGTCTGATCGGTGGCGCCATTTGGGGTGGCCTGGTCGGTTTGCTCAAGGCTAAAACCGGGGCGCACGAAGTCATCCTGACCATCATGTTCAACTATGTGGCCGTGTACTTCATCGACTACCTGATGAACACCGAAGCCTTCCGCCGTCCAGGTGGCACCAACCCGATCTCCCCGATTCTGGATTCCACGGCAGTCTTCCCAGCCATCCCCGGATCCCGACTGCACTTGGGCTTCGTGATGGCCGTGTTGCTGGTCATCCTGGTTTCGTGGATGTTCAAGCGTTCCACCGTGGGCTTTGAATTCCGTGCCGTGGGACATAACCCAGATGCTGCACAGACCGCAGGTATCAACGTGGCTCGAAGCACCATCATCGCCATGGCCTTAGCTGGTGCCCTGGCCGGTGCCGCCGGTGTTGCTCAGGTGGCCGGTACCGAGAAGGTACTGACCAGCGGCATCGCTGGCTCCCTAGGCTTCGACGCGATCACTGTGGCCCTGCTGGGTCGCTCCACCCCGTGGGGCACCTTCTTCGCAGGCTTGCTCTTTGGTGCATTCCAGGCCGGCGCGGTGAACATGCAGATCACCACCGGTACCCCGATCGACATTGTCTCCGTGGTCCAGTCGCTGATCGTTCTGTTCATCGCCGCTCCACCACTGGTCAAGGCGATCTTCGGCATGAACCGCAAGAAGAAGCGCACTCCTCAGCTCGAAACTACCCAGGCAGGTGCCAAGTGACCTCCTCCACCTTGCAACCGGCAATCAGCGTATTGCCAAGTAAGAAGACCCCGATCATCCTTTCGGTGATCGCCGTGATCGTCTTCTTGTGCTTTGGCCTGCTGGGCAACAGCGAAAGCGCACACTTCCAGCTCAACAGTGCCGGAGACGCGTTTACGCTGCCAGAACTGGTCTTCCCGGGTAAAGCCAGCAACATCGTGATCGGTGTGCTGCTTTTGGGAATCGCTGCCTACTCGTGGATGCAACGCACCAAGGGTCAGCTCATGGCGACCTGGATCGTGGCCATCGCCGCAATCCTCTTTGTGCTCTCCTTCTTGATCTGGGTGGTCTCCGGCGCAGACATCAGCACCATCTCCCTGGCCAGCCTGCTGGCCGGTGCCGTGGTCCTGGCCGTCCCACTGGTCTTCGGTTCGCTCTCAGGCGTGCTCTGTGAACGAGCCGGCGTGGTCAACATCGCCATCGAAGGTCAGCTGCTCGGTGGCGCGTTCACCGCAGCGCTGGTGTCCTCGCTGACTAAGAATGCGTTCCTGGGTCTGATTGCCGCCGGTATCGCCGGTGCACTGGTTTCCCTGGTGCTGGCACTGTTCTCCATCAAGTACGTGGTCAACCAGATCATCGTCGGTGTGGTGCTCAACGTGCTGGTCTCCGGTATCACCGGGTTCCTGTTCACCACCGTGATGCAGCAGGATCCTGAACTGTACAACTCGCCGGTGCACCTGCCGGTGATCGATATTCCACTGCTCTCGGCCATTCCGGTGATCGGTCCGATCCTGTTTAAGCAGTCGGTGATCGGCTACCTGATGTACGTAGCCGTGTTCCTTGTGTGGTTCGGGCTGTTCAAAACCAAGTGGGGCCTGCGCGTGCGCGCCGTGGGTGAACACCCTAAGGCTGCCGACACCCTGGGCATCAAGGTCAACCGCACCCGCTTCTTCAATGTCACCCTGGGTGGCATTGTGGCAGGTATCGGTGGCTCCTTCTTCACCCTGGTCGCCATTGACTCCTTCACCAAGGAGATCTCCGGTGGTCGTGGCTTCATCGCCCTGGCCGCAGTGATCTTCGGACGTTGGAACCCGATCGGTGCCTTCCTGGCAGCACTACTCTTCGGCTTTGCCGACAACCTGCAGGTGATCCTGACGATCATCGGCACCCCGGTACCAAGCCAGTTCATGGCCATGATGCCTTACCTCGTCACCATCTTCGCCGTGGCGGGACTGGTGGGCCGCTCTCGTGGCCCAGCAGCTGCCGGCGAACCCTATGTGAAGGAATAACCGGTACAGATGACTATCAACACCGCGCCGTGGTCGCAGCTTGAAGCTGCGGCTGCGGTCGCGCTGTCTCAGGCGTATGCACCCTACTCAAAATATCGGGTGGGTTCTGCGGCGATGACCAGCGACGGCCGCATGATCTCCGGCTGCAATATCGAAAATGCCGCCTATGGCGTCACCCTCTGCGCAGAATGCTCGATGGTCGGACAGCTCTTCGCCACCGGCGGCGGAACCCTGGAATACTTCGTATGCTTCGGACAGCTGGAGGACGGGGAATTGGAACTGATCACCCCGTGCGGACGCTGCCGACAATTACTCTTTGAACACCGCGGAGCCGACCTGCGAATCAAGACCGCTCGTGCCATCGTGGGCATCGACGATCTTTTGCCTGATGCGTTCGGGCCACAAAACCTCAACGTGTAATGCCGGTATTCACCGGCTCAAAGTAGAACGGATGGTGCCAAAGATGGCGACCGAACAATTCAGTGCTGTTGAAGTGATTCGTGCTAAGCGTGATGGCGCTGAGCTGAGCAATCAGATGATCGACTGGACCATCGACGCCTATACCCGTGGGGTCATTGCTGAAGAGCAAATGTCTGCACTGAATATGGCGATCTACTTCCAGGGCATGAACCGCAAGGAAATCTCCCGCTGGACCACCGCGATGATCAATTCCGGTGAACGCATGGACTTCTCCACACTCACCAACGCCTCGGGTAAAAAGCTGGCGACCACCGATAAACATTCCACCGGAGGGGTGGGGGATAAGATCACCTTGCCGCTGGCCCCACTGGTGGCTAGTTTCGGTGTTGCTGTTCCACAGCTTTCGGGCCGCGGGCTAGGGCACACCGGTGGAACCCTGGATAAGCTCGAAGCCATCCCAGGCTGGCGCGCCAATTTGTCCAACGAAGAACTCTTCTCCCAGCTCTCCAACGTCGGTGCTGTTATTTGTGCCGCCGGCGCCGGGTTGGCCCCTGCCGATAAGAAGCTCTACGCCCTGCGCGATGTCACCGCCACCGTGGAAGCTATCCCACTGATTGCCTCCTCGATCATGAGTAAAAAGATTGCCGAAGGCACCGGCAGCCTGGTACTGGATGTGAAGGTCGGTTCCGGTGCGTTCATGAAGGATGAAGCCATGGCCAGGGAACTGGCCGAGACCATGGTGAACTTGGGCACCGATGCCGGGGTGAACACCGTGGCCCTGCTGACCAACATGGAAACCCCACTGGGGTTGACCGCGGGCAACGCCATTGAAGTTGAAGAGTCGGTAGAAGTCCTTGCCGGTGGCGGTCCCGAAGACGTGGTTGAACTGACCGTGGCCCTGGCCGTTGAAATGCTGGCCGGTGCCGGAATCCACGACGTTGATGTGCGTGAAGCACTGAAGAACGGCCAGGCGATGGATAGCTGGCGTGCCATGATTTCGGCTCAGGGCGGCGACCCTGACGCCAAACTGCCGGTAGCTAAGGAATCACACACCGTGGTGGCGCCGGCCGAAGGCGTGTTGATCAAGTTGGACGCCATGGATATTGGTTTGGCTGCCTGGACCTTGGGGGCAGGTCGTGCCCGCAAGGAAGATAGCGTTCAGGCTGGCGCTGGCGTACGCATGCACGTAAAGCCCGGAGCCTTATTGCGACGCGGCGAACCTATTGCCACCCTGCTGACCGATACCCCAGAAAAGATGTGGCGTGCTATCGAACTGGTAGAACGGGCCATCATGATTGGCTCCGAGAATGATCGCCCAGACATGCGTCTGATCCTGGATCGGATTGCTGCTTCCTAAGTGCATGACCAGTGAAGAGCCGGGACACATCATTGATGTGTTCCGGTTCTTCGTATTCCCAGTTCAAACCATGCCCATGAGCGCAAGAATAAATTCATGTACTGCTTCGGGAACCATCGGACCGGGTCCACTCGTTGGATTACTAGCTCCTACCTAGGTCGGGGTCAGTAGAAGTTCACATTGCCACATCAGTATGATGCGCCGTCACTTGATCTCGAGTGAAAATGGTTGGACAGGTAGCGCAGCACGCGCTTTTTTGGGAAAGAAGTTGTAAGTCCGTATGGAACTAGTTAACGAGGCAATTACGCAGGCTGCCAGCGCATGGTGGGTACTGCCCCTCTTGTTCTTGTTTTGCCTGATGGACGCGTTTTTCCCTATCGTCCCCAGTGAGTCTTTCCTGGTTTCGTTGGCAGCCGTGGGCATTCACTCAGGAAGTCCCAACCTCTTCCTTGTCGGTGCCCTGGGTGCAGCGGGCGCGTTGCTGGGTGATCAGATTACCTACGCCATAGGCCGGAAAATTGGCGCGCACGGATTTAAGTGGATGCGCGGAAGACGAGCGCAACGAGTGTTGCACTATGCCGAAAAGAAGTTAGAAACTTCTGGAGCGCTACTGATTTTCACGGCACGCTACATCCCGGTGGGACGTGTTGCCGTGAACCTGACCGCAGGTGCCACCGGCTTCAGCCACAAAAGATTCACGCTCTTTGACACCATCGGGGTCATCACCTGGGCTATCTATTCGGTGAGTGTTGGTGCCTTGGCCGGTAATTGGATGCACGACAATAAACTCCTTGGCATTGGTCTATCCATCGTCATTGCGTTGGTGCTCGGATTTGTCATTGACCGCATTGTCAGTTGGGCGCTAAACCGTTACCACCGGCGCGTTGAATCAGCGGCCAAACCCACCGAAGAATTGGAACGCGAGACTGTACCGCCAAGCATCGATGAGGGTTAACCTGCAGTATTGAGCAGGGTCACATTGTGGCTCGCAGATCTTTACCTGCTGAAGCTGTCCGTTCGCCCAAAATGCGACTAGGCTCAGTGGTGTGACTGAAGAATTGATTCATCCTGATTACGATCCCGAATTCGACTTCCGAGATCTGCCTAAAGTTTCGCTCCATGACCACCTTGATGGTGGTCTGCGTCCCCAAACGATCATTGAACTGGCAGCCGAAATTGGCCACAAGCTGCCCGAGACCGAAGCTGAAGCTTTGGGTGACTGGTTCCAAGAATCCGCCGACTCCGGCTCTTTGCCACGCTACCTAGAAACCTTTGAACACACCATCGCGGTGATGCAAACCCGTGACGCGCTGATCCGCGTGGCCCGCGAGTTTGTTGAAGATCTCGCGGAAGATGGTGTGATCTATGGTGAAGTCCGCTACGCGCCAGAACAGCACCTGCGCGAAGGTCTGAGCCTGGATGACGTTGTTGACGCGGTGCAGGAAGGCCTAGACCAGGCTTGCGAACTGCTCAACAGCGAAGGCCACCCAATGCAGGTTGGCCAGGTGCTCAGTGCCATGCGTCAATCCGATCAAGGCGTAGAAATCGCCAAGCTTGCCTTGCGCCACCGCGGTCACGGCGTCGTCGGTTTCGACATCGCCGGACCCGAAGAGGGCTTCCCAGCCTCGAACATGAAGGAAGCATTCGACCTGCTGGCCGAAAACCTCTTCCCAACCACCGTCCACGCCGGTGAAGCAGCCGGTCTGGATTCCATCAAGGACGCACTGCTGGTGGGCCGTGCCCAGCGTTTGGGTCACGGCGTACGAGTTGCTGAAGACATCGAGATTGAGTTCGGTGCCATTGATGAAAATGGCGAAGAACTCAGCGAAGATACCGGATTAGTATCCCTAGGCCCAGTGGCCAACTGGGTTCGCGAACGCGGTATCCCGTTGGAAGTATGCCCATCGTCCAACCTGCAGACCGGCGCCACCGCCAAGTTTGGTGAAGGCATCCGGAACCACCCGATCGACCTGCTGGTGCAGACCGGCTTCAACGTGACGATTTCGCCAGATAACCGTCTGATGTCCGGGACCAGCCTGTCAGATGAATTCGAGTTGCTGGTCGAAGCTTTCGACTATGACCTCGAAGACCTGCTGGACCTGACGCTGAACGCTGCGGAAGCCGCCTTCGTTCCTTTGGAAATGCGTGAGCTACTTGTCGAGTACATCAATGATTACTACGACAGCCTGCTCGACGATGAGGATGACGAAGACGACGAAGAAGACGAATACGAAAACGTCGCCGACTAGTACCCAGCGTCGCTAAACGTTCGCACCTGAAGACCGGATCCCTCAAAGGGACCCGGTCTTCAGCGGTTGTACGGGCAGAAAGGCTCGCTTCGCTAGCATGGGAGCATGGCTCAGAACCCAACACCCACGCAGCAATTGAGCACCACGGTAAAGATCCTGCGGGAAAAGTGCGCGTGGACCCAAGCGCTCACCCACGAATCCTTGCGGACCTATCTGATCGAAGAAAGCTATGAGGTCCTGGACGCGATCTCTGAGCAGAACCCCGAACTGCTGAAGGAAGAACTCGGGGACTTGTACTTCCAAGTCCTGTTGCATGCGCAGATCGCTGCGGAGCAGGAGCAATTTGATATTGAAGACGTCTCCCAGACGCTGAATGAAAAATTGTTGCGCCGCAACCGGCACGTCTTTGACGATCAAGGTCACATCCGTGATGAGATCACCACGGATGTAGATGAAATTATTCGACTCTGGGACGCGGCCAAACAAGCCGAGCGTGACGGCAAACCCAAGGTGCGAAAAAATGCAGGATTACCCGCAGGATTGCCATCGTTGACCTTGGCCCAGAAACTGTTAGACCGTCACACCCGAGCCGGCTCTGATAAGGCCGAGGGCCACCAGGTTTCCGAGGTAATGCGTCAGAAAATTACTGATGAGCAGTCGTTGGCTGCCGCGCTCTTAGAGGTCTCTGCGCGGGCAGAAGAACTCGGCTTAGATGCAGAATCTGTTTTGCGCGCAACATTGTCGAAACAGTACGAGGCGGAATTCGACGCAACGATATCGCCTAAATCACCTTCGAAGCGATAGGCTAGAGACTGGCAAAGGCGCCGACGGTCTTTTCAGCACCGCTGGCGGACCTTCCCCTAGACCACCCCTTTTCTACAAGGAGTCCATACTCATGGCATTGATTGACGCCATTCACGCGCGCGAAATTCTTGATTCCCGTGGTAACCCAACCGTTGAGGTTGAGGTCCTGCTCTCTGACGGATCGCACGGCCGTGCAGCAGTTCCATCCGGTGCCTCCACCGGTCAGTTCGAAGCAGTAGAGCGTCGCGACGGTGACAAGGATCGTTACCTTGGTAAGGGTGTACTTGGCGCAGTTGAGTCTGTGATCGAGGAGATCGCTGACGAGCTCGAAGGCCTGGACGCTACCGACCAGCGCGCTATCGATCAGGCCATGCTTGACCTGGACGGCACCAGCAACAAGTCCAAGCTGGGCGCAAACGCTATCCTCGGTGTCTCCCTGGCTGTGGCTAACGCTGCTGCTGTGAGCTCCAACCTGCCACTGTACAAGTACCTCGGCGGCCCGAACGCTCACGTACTGCCAGTGCCACTGATGAACATCCTCAACGGCGGCTCCCACGCTGACTCCGACGTTGACATCCAGGAATTCATGATCGTTCCACTGGGTGCAGACACCTTCTCCGAGGGCCTGCGCTGGGGCGTTGAGGTGTACCACAACCTCAAGTCCGTACTGAAGGAAAAGGGCCTGTCCACCGGTCTTGGCGACGAGGGCGGCTTCGCTCCAAACCTGCCAAGCAACCGTGCAGCTCTGGAACTGATCACCGAAGCTATCAAGCGCGCTGGCTACACCCCAGGCGAAGACATCGCTTTGGCACTGGACGTTGCGTCCTCGGAGTTCTTCGAGAACGGTGCTTACCAGTTCGAAGGTAAGGCACTGTCCGCCAAGGAAATGAGCGACTACTACGCTGACCTGGTTGCTGACTTCCCACTGGTATCCATCGAGGATCCACTGGACGAGAACGACTGGGATGGCTGGAAGACCCTGACCGACGCCATTGGCGACAAGGTTCAGCTGGTCGGTGACGACCTGTTCGTGACCAACCCTGAGCGCCTGGCTGACGGCATTGCCAAGGGCACCGCTAACTCGCTGCTGGTGAAGGTTAACCAGATTGGTTCGTTGACCGAGACCATCGACGCTGTGACCATGGCTCAGCGCGCTGGCTACACCACCATCACCTCGCACCGTTCGGGTGAAACCGAAGATGTCACCATTGCTGACATCTGCGTGGCCACCAACGCTGGTCAGATCAAGACCGGCGCTCCAGCTCGCTCCGAGCGCGTAGCAAAGTACAACCAGCTGCTGCGTATCGAAGAAGACTTGGGTGCTTCGGCAGTTTACGCTGGTCGCAACGCTTTCCCGCGTTTCAACAGCTAATTTCCAGTTATAGCGAATAAGCTCGTCGGTAGTGGATACCGGCGAGCTTTTCGTTATTTAATGGAGATATGCGCCGTTTCCACGGCAGTACGGCACGCAGAGCACTATGGGGAATTGGGGGAGTATGGCACAGCGACCACCACGCATGCCTCGGCGTAATACTCCGAATCCGGAAGAGCAGTCGCAGAATAATCCTGTTGACCAGTCCGAATATCAGGAGACTGGTTCAGTTGTAGAACCACCCACCGATGCATTGCATGTAGTGGCACCGCAACCCCCAGCTAAAAAGGCTCCCGCTGTTCCGCGCCCTAAGTCTGCTGGCGCCACGAAAAAGAGCACTTCCAGCCCAACTCCCAAGCCTGCAGCACAGAATTCCTCAGCGTCAGATACGTCACGCGAGCCGAAAAAATTTGCCGGCAATTATGCTTCTAAACCAAAGACACCACTGCGTGAACGAGCTAAGGAAAAACAAAACGAACGCCGTCGCGATGACCGCCTAAAGTTCTCGGCAGCGGTACGCCGCAAGCCCGGGGAAAAGCCGGTCGACCAGAAACCAACGCCCGAGGGTGAACCGGTAGCAGCACACCGTTTTTCCGGTCGTATCGCCGCGTTGATCGTGGTGCTCGCGTTCTTCGCCGTGATGCTGGTGCCAACGGTGAATTACTACCGAACTCAGATGATTGAGATTAATGAGCTCAACGCTTCCATTGATTCTTTGGAAGCCAGACGAGACGATCTGAAAGCTGAGATTGCCCGTTGGGATGACCCGCTGTACATCAAACAGCAAGCCCGTGAGCGGATAAACTTGGTCATGCCTGGCGAAAAACTTTACATGGTCGTGGGGGACCGGCCGAAAGATAGCGATACCGACACCGAAGGTAATGGCAGTACTTTTGAAGTGCGCCAAGAACTTCCATGGGTCGATGCGTTGCTTGACTCGGTGAAACGTTCCGCCACTGACTAACCACATTGAACATGAAGAGATCTAATACCCGTGACTGAACAGCCAATCCGCGAAGCCCTTGACGCTGCCGGACGAGTACCTAGTGAAGCCGACTTGGACACCCTGTCCCGACAGCTGAACCGACCAGCACGCGACGTGGTGGAAATCGGCGCTCGCTGCGTTTGCGGAAATCCTTTGGTTGCCACTACCGCGCCACGACTTTCCTCGGGAATTCCCTTCCCAACCACCTACTACCTGACCCATCCGGTCATCACTGCAGCTGTCTCGCGTTTGGAAGCTGCCGGACTGATGAACGAGATGAACGAGCGTTTGGGTGAAGACTCCGAGCTGGCTGGGGCCTATGTGGCTGCCCACGAAGCCTACCTAGCAAACCGCGATGCGATCGGGCAGCGCTCCGGCACCGGAGCGGTCCCTGAAATTGCTGGTGTCTCCGCTGGCGGTATGCCGACTCGTGTGAAGTGCCTGCACGTTCTGGTGGGTCACTCGCTGGCCGCCGGTGAGGGTGTTAATCCATTGGGTGATGAAGCGGTGGATGCTATTGCTGAGTGGTGGACCAAGGACAAGTGCTACTGCGTTGGTGCGTGGGATACCGAATCTGAGGCCCCGAGCCGTGATCGTTCCCGTCACGTCAAGACCCAGGAAATGCAGGATCCTGCAGCCAAGCGTGCCGAACGTGCAGCCAAGCGTGCAGCACGCGAAGCAGAAGAACGTTCCGCCCAGGATGATGCCTAATGCGCGTCGCTGGAATTGATTGCGGAACGAACTCCATTCGTCTTCTGATTGCCGATGTGCAGCAGGATGAGAATGGAACCCACCTTGTTGACGTGCTGCGCACCATGCGCGTGGTCCGACTTGGACAGGGCGTCGACGCCACGGGCGCCTTTGCACCAGAAGCCTTGGAACGTACCTTTGCGGCAGCTCGCGAGTATCGTGCCTTGTGCGATGAACACCAGGTGCAGGCCATCCGTTTTGTGGCAACATCCGCGGCGCGCGATGTGTCCAACCGTGATGTCTTTGCCGAAGAAATCACCAAGATCATCGGTGTCGCACCGGAAGTGATCAGCGGAGATGAAGAAGCATCACTGTCCTTCAACGGTGCTGCTTCGGTCCGGGCTGGCCAGCCTGGCCATAGCCTGGTCATTGATCTCGGTGGAGGCTCCACCGAGTTTGTTCTGGGCAATGCATCAGGTCCGGTGGCAGCAAAGAGCCTCGATATGGGTTGCGTGCGAGTCACCGAACGATTCCACGAGCAGGGCTTGGATTCACCGGAAGCCGTAGCATTCATGGACGCTACACTGCAGTCTTTGAATGGAGTTGTCGACGTCGCTGACGTTGACGCGGTAATCATGGTGGCAGGAACTTTCACCACGCTGACCGCCCAGGCCCTGGGCTTGGAGAAATATGAATCTGAAAAGATTCATGGTGCGCAGTTGAGCTTTGATCAGATGCGAGAAGCAACTGATGCCATGCTCTCCTATTCACGTGATGAACGCGCAGCTTTAGGCTTCATGCACCCAGGCCGAGTGGATGTCATCCGTGCCGGTGCAGCAATCGTTCAGCGCATCCTTCATTACTTGGAGACTTCTAGCGGACATCGCCCGATGCGACTAATTGCATCGGAACACGATATTCTCGACGGAATCGCTGCTACTGCAGCTGTTAACGCCTAGTCCGTTTATTCGGAACCGACCAAGGAGATTCTTTGAGCACAGCTCTGCGCGCTAAGAAAGCGATGGGCCTGAAACGATACGGCTCATTGTTTGTCGTTGCGATACTCGCATTGGCCATGCTCAATGTCGTCACCCCGGCTCATGCAGACACCATGCGTGAGTCGGAATACTGGTTAGACTCTCTCGGCGTCACCCAAGCTCAACAGAGCACCAAGGGTGAAGGCGTAAAAGTAGCGATCATTGACACCGGTATCGATACCTCTCACCCGGACCTCAAGGGGGCCGTGGTTGGCGGAGCTGACATGTCCGGTGCCGGTGAATCCGGCGGCAATAAGCCCATTGGTGTCATGAGTGAACACGGGACCTTGGTCGCAACCTTGCTCGCGGGACGTGGCAACAATAAGGGCGAGATTAACCGGGTTAAGTCTGAGAATGAGCGTCTCAAGACTGCTTGGGAAAAAGCTAAAGCCGAAGCCGAGAAGAAGAACGAAGAGAAAAAAGACGACGAAGAAGACGTCGAGATTCCTAAAGAACCCGAGTATGAGGACGTTCCAAAACTCACCGGTGGAAGCGACGGAGTACTCGGTGTAGCCCCGGCTGCCCAGCTGCTGTCTGTCTCACTATGGATGGGTGAAGGTAACCCGGCGAACATTCCGGTGGAAGACCAGATTCCTCGTGCCGTGAAATGGGCCGTCGATTCTGGGGCCAAGGTCATCAACATGTCCCTGGGTTCCACCAGCCCTGCCTGGCCTGAGAGTTGGGACGAGGCGTTCAAGTACGCAGAGGACCATGACGTGGTGATTGTGGCTGCGGCCGGTAACCGCTCCGGTGGCATGAGCCAGGTGGGCGCTCCAGCGACCATCCCAGGTGTTCTGACCGTGGCCGGCGTTGATGAAAGCGGAAAAGCCTCGCAGGATTCATCTACGGAAGGCATTTCCATCGGTGTTGCTGCCCCAGCTGAACAGTTGGTCGGTGGCCTGCCTGATGACGGATATGCCCGCTGGTCTGGTACCTCCGGTGCCGCTCCATTGGTAGCTGGTGTAGCTGCGTTGATTCGTTCGAAGTATCCGGATCTCAAAGCACCGGACGTCATCAACCGGATCTTAAAGACTGCGCGTGACACTGGAGCTACGGGAGTCGACAACCTCTACGGCTACGGCATCATCAATGCCGAAGCAGCCGTGAACAACGACGTACCGTCGGTGTCAGAAAACCCGCTAGGAACCATTGAAGAATGGATTCGGGTCCACCGGCGGAACACCACCAAGTCCACCGAAGCCCCAGCACCGGGTGTATCGATGGAAAAGTCGGACCTCAAACAAGTGACGGCTCCTGAGCCTATTGCACCAGACCAATCAACGCCGGCCCTTCAGCCACTGCTGATTATTGGGTCAGGGGTGCTGTTGGTGTTGGTGATTGTTTTGGGCAGCACACAGACCCTGTTGCGTCGTCGACGCGAACGACTGGCAGCCAGCGCGGCGTCAGCTTCGTTGAGCTCATTGAAGGTTGGCAAGAGTGCCGGCGATCATGATCTCTTCGACGACATTCCTGAAGAAGAGCAATAATTCCAAGTTCAATAATTCAAGATGAGACAAGGGCGAAACCTACGGGTTTCGCCCTTGTTTTTGGTTTTCCAACCTGTCAGCGATACGGGGTGTTATCTCCTAAATTCACAGTCATATTCTTGGCGGTGAGCTCTGCGTGACATACCTGACGTAAATAGTTAGTGAATGTTTTCACTAACTCGGAAAATCCGCGTAGAATCAAGAGTATGTCGATCATTGAATCCTCCCAGAAGCGTCCGCGCATTCTTATCGTTGGCGGTGGCTATGTTGGCCTTTACGTCGCGATGAAGTTGCAGAAGAAGGTCAAGGCTCACGGTGGCATCGTCACCGTTGTTGACCCAAACCCTTACATGACTTACCAGCCATTCTTGCCAGAAGTTGCAGGTGGCCAGATTGAACCACGCCACGTAGTGGTTTCCCACCGCCAGCACCTGAAGCACTCCGAGCTTGTTAACGGCCGTGTGCTGAGCATCGATCACGCCAACAAGAAGGCTGTAATTGCTCCGAACAATGGCGAGCAGTTCGAGCTGGAATACACCGACGTTGTTATGTCGGCTGGTGCGATCACCCGTACCTTCCCAATCACCGGTCTTGCAGAAACCGGCATTGGCCTGAAGACCATCGAAGAGGCCGTCGCCCTGCGCAACAAGGTTGCCGAGCGCATCGAGTCCGCTTCGAACATGACTGACCCAGTGGCTCGCAAGCGCGCACTGACCTTCGTGGTTGTTGGTGGCGGCTTCGCCGGCATCGAAACCATCGCCGAGCTCGAAGACATGGCTCGTGACCTGATCAAGCTCAATGACCGCATTGATGAGAAGGAAGCTCGCTTCGTTCTCGTTGAGGCCATGGGCCGCATCATGCCAGAAGTTACCGAGCAGCAGGCTGAGTGGGTTGTTGAGCACCTGCGTAGCCGTGGCGTAGAGGTACTGCTGAACACCTCGCTGAACAGCGCAGTGGATGGCAACCTCGAACTGATCAACATGGCTGACAAGTCCCCAGCTGGCGAGTTCGGCGCAGACACCCTGATCTGGTGTGCCGGTGTTATGGCTAACCCAATGGTTCGCTCCACCGACTTCCCAATCGAGGCCCGTGGTCGTATTGAGACCCGCACCGACCTTCGCGTCAAGGATGCCAATGGCGATGCCCTCGAGGGCGCCTGGGCAGCCGGCGATATCTCCGCCGTCAAGGACGTTACCGGTGGTTTGCCAGACGGTACCTGCGTTCCTAACGCACAGCACGCTGTTCGCCAGGCAAAGCTCTTGGCAAAGAACCTTTACGCTGCCCGCTACGGCGTTGGCACCATCAAGGAATACAAGCACAAGAACCTCGGGGCAGTTGCTGGCTTCGGCCGCAACAAGGGTGTTGCCAAGGTTGTTGGCATCAAGCTCAAGGGCTGGCCAGCATGGATGGCACACCGCGGTTACCACGGTATGGCCATGCCAACCTTCGAGCGCAAGTTCCGCGTTGTTGGCGACTGGCTGGTCGCGCTGTTCTTCAAGCGCGATGGTCTGCAGCTGAACAACCTTGAAGCACCACGCACTGCTTTCGAAGAGTCTGCAAAGCCAAAGAAGTAGGCGCAAGACTTCGATGATCGACTAGGTGTCGAGGGGCCGATTTTTTCGGCCCCTCGTACACTTGTGGATAGCGGATTTCTTATTTGCTTTCCCGATCACGTAAGATTTGAGAGTCTTGCCCCCATGGTGGAATTGGCATACACGGCTGACTTAAAATCAGCTGCCGAAAGGCTTGTGGGTTCGAGTCCCACTGGGGGCACAGATGCCTAGGCCGCTACATCCTTGTAAACACAAGGATGTAGCGGCCTTTGCTGTTTGCGGAATTAGCCGTTTGCCCAGAATTCGAGCACATTCGACCGCGATGAAGAGTCAAAAATCCATCGCCACGCCGTCCAGATTGACATCAAACAGCTCGGCGAAGACGTTGAAAGTTACTGACTCCGTGCTATGTTCCAGAAAACTTTGAACCGCATTCACGTTTACGTCGTCGCTCACTGCCGAATGCCGTAAATGGAGTAGAACCATCCTAGGAACGTCGGCATCTATGGCCATCGAGCTTGACCCAGTATGAACTGGAACGCAGTGCTTCCAAACCGACGTAAACAGGTACGAAGAAATGGAAACATTGGAAGATCTTGCGGGGATCTCGCTCTGCAGACTACGCATCGGGCGGCCTGCTCTATTCCGGCGGCTGTCGTCGTGACTGTTATGCGACCAAAATCTACGAGGGCATGGCGTCAGTGCGGCAGGTTCGGGAAATCCATCAAGAGGAATCAGGTCGAGCCGACTACTGAGATCGAGGCGCATCCTGGGCAAGATCGTAGTTTTAGATGAGTAACTGGCAGGTTGCCAAGGCACGGCATATCCCAGCTTTTAGGCGCCCTCAAGATTACGACGCAATCGTTCCCGGGTTCACGGTCAACCGTTTTTGGCCCATGTTGTAGGTCGTTGGCGAGGCGGGCGGATCCAGCAGATTGGAATGGACTACCTGCCTTTTAGTGAGACGGGACAGAACTTCTTCAGCCCCAATTCACTGGGTGGCAGGTTCGAATGGTTCTTGGACAAAGCTGGAATTCATCAATGAGCAATATAGTGATGACGCCTACTTTTGGGTGTCACTGCCTTAGATTTCCCGGTGATACATGAATTGATGAAGTTCATTGTGGAAAGGCAGTCGAGAGTTTCGTTAGAAAACTGAGATTCCAGAGATACGTGAGTTAAAGCGAATTAAGTGACTGTAATTCTTGCAATAGGAAATGTTGTTGCAGGGGAGTCTTTATTAGCTCTGACTTGGTGTTATTGCGGTTAGCGATCGAATCGGTGTGATCAATCGTGATTTGCATAGCAGATGGGCAAGTGTCTATAGTTTTTATCAACAGTCCCCCCTCCGCTTAGGGCTCTAAAATTACTTGAGTACCGCGCATCAGAGGGGGTCCTTTTTTTAAGCTTAGAATTACTCTGTGACTGGCGACTCAATCCCTTATCTGGATTTCCCTCAACGTGTGAGGTATTTGATCGAGCGGGAATACTTCGATGAGGTGGCTTTGGCTCGCGATGAGCAAGCCTTCCTGGAATCCATCAACTTCCATTACTTCCTGGGCTACGCTCGAAATTTTCGGAAGATGCGACGCGAAGTCAAAGGCTTCTCATCTGCATCTATCAGTGAATTGATCGAAGTTGTACGTCTCGATCAAGAGTTGTCTTGCTTACTATTCGAGGGCCTCCGCATGCTGGAATGGCGCTTGAGGGCGGCGTTCGTGGATAGTTATTGCGCTACGCACGAATCGGTCAATAGCTATCATGTTGCATCTACATATGCTCGTGACGAGTTGGACCAGCCGATACATGAAGCAGTTCTGCGCCAGGTAATACGGAGCAAAGAGCCTTACATCGTAGAACATATATCTGGCAGAGGGGAGTATGCGTCGGGGGATTCGATGGCAAAGATTGACGAGCTTGTTAGTGGGTTGCCTATCTGGTCCGTCATTGACTCAATTTCGTTCGGAACTTTGGTCCGAATGATTCGCCACACTCGCCGAGTTTCGGAAGAAGACGAATTCATGTGGAAACTCGTGAGCTCGGCGATCGAGACCCCACACCAAATGATTCATGAATATCTGGTGGCAGCGCATACCCTACGTAACTTAGTTGCGCACCATTCGAGGCTCTGGATGCGGCCGACCACTAACACTCCAAAGTTTCCAAACACTTATAAGCGTGAGAAGCGAAATGCTCATCCGAAATCAATGTATGTCATGATACTCAGCTTGAGCATCTGCCTCTTGAAGGTTCCCGGTGGGAAAGACTTCAAGGATAGGGTTGACGAGTTATTGTCGACGAGCTCCGCCTTTAGCCACGGCATTAGGCAAGTGTTTATTGAGAGTAAGTCTTAGATTTCGGAGCATCTGCTTAACCTGGCTCCAGAATCAAAAGATGTGGCATGCAGCCTTCGGCTACGTCCGATTTCGAATATAGTTCATGGAACGAAGTGGGCTTATTCGCGACTGAATTCCGGTGAGGCATTGCCGACCATGGTAGCTAAGAACCCTAGAATTCGGGCTAACCGTATAGTCGCAACAAGTTCGAGTCCCATTGCAAGCACCGATACTTTGTTTCTTGCTTTCTCCAACTTCCGGGGAAGTACGGATCTCAGATGCTTTCAGCATTACTAAAAGCAGTACTCCACAACAAGTGGGGGAGCGAAAAGACCACATCCGATGGCGCGCGAAGTGTCGGCTTGGAAAAAGTTTCAAGAATATCGCTCAGAGAGTATTTTTTCCCCGAGAATTCAGCCAATATCATCCTTCCGACTGAGTGAATTCACAGTATGGCTCAATAGGATTAACAGCAACGAACTCTCGCACACCGCGAGCTGCACAATCGCAACCTATGGGGGAATGACGTTGAGCAACCCGGTATTTGGTTCAAGTAGCCAATCCGAGGCTTGGGGAACCAAGCCCGGAAGCCCAGTCGGCTTCCGTGACAATGCCAATATGAGTGCCGACCAGCTGCAGGACATGTACCAGCAGCCTGCTGCTACCGGTGCCGACATGGGCCGCATGACCATCGGTGACACGATCAACAAGACCGTATTCTGCCTCGCCCTTGTGGTTATTGGAGCAGCGGTAGGTTGGAACGTTCCAGCTCTGATGCTTCCAGGAGCGCTGGTCGGTTTTGTCCTCGGCTTGGTCAACGTCTTCAAGAAGCGCCCATCGCCAGCGCTGATTCTGTTGTACTCCGCAGCGCAGGGTCTTTTCCTTGGCGGACTTTCCGGTTTCTTGGAATCACGCGATGGAATGCAGGGCATCGCCATCCAAGCAGTGCTGGCTACCTTCTGTGTCGCCGGCGTAACCCTGGCGCTGTACCGCTCGGGTAAGTACCGTATGACTCCAAAGCTGAACAAGATCTTCATGGTAGGCATGATCGGTCTGGTTGTTTTCTCCCTGCTGAACATGGTCCTGATGATGACCGGTGTCATCGAGGGAATGTTCGGTATGCGCGGTGGCATGCTGGGTCTGGTCATTGGTGTTGTAGCGGTCTTGCTGGCCACCTACGCACTGGTTTCGGACTTCACCATGATCGAAGAACTCTCCAACCAGGGTGCTCCAGCCATCATGGCTTGGCGCGGTGCCTTCGGCCTCACGGTGACCCTGATCTGGTTGTACACCGAGATCCTGCGCATTCTGGCCATCCTGCGTGGCGACGACTAAACATATTGAAGTAGAAAATTAGGAGCAGTGCCCAAATCGGGCACTGCTCCTTGTTTTTTTGTCACAATTCCGACATGGATCCAGTCGTGGGGAATCAAACGCGATAGCGTAGTTGCATGAAGAACAGCCGGTTGGATCGTTTGCGACGTATTCGCGTCTCCCTTCCGGGCAGGACGGAAGAAAAGCCTGCCGCTGCTCGCACCGAAGCCCTAGACTTCAAAAGCGCGGAAGATATGCCCTACGCCGTACGTCTTGCGGCCAGCTGGGCATGGCGATTCTTGATTATTGTTGCGGCGTTGGGAGTGCTGGTTTGGGCACTGTCCAAGGTATCCCTCTTGGTTATCCCGGTCCTTGTCGCGGCCCTACTTTCCGGACTGCTCTCACCGGTAGTCAATGCTTTGAACCGCAAGCTTGCCGTTCCCAGAGGACTCGCAGTAGGCATTACGCTCATCGGATTCCTGGTGTTAGTCATTGCCGGTCTCTCCTTGGCTGGGCAGCGCTTATCCGCCGGGTTCACAGCTCTTTGGAGCCAAGCTCTCTTTGGTATTCAACAGGTCCAAGACTGGCTATTCAACGGTCCACTGAAACTAACCAACGATGACCTGCAAGGGGTACTAGACGATGCTCTGGTACAACTGCGCGGCAACGCTACCAGCATTCTGAGCGAAGCAATAAGCTGGACTTCCTTCATTGGACAGTTCCTCACCGGAACACTACTTGCCCTCTTTGTCTTGATCTTCCTCCTGCTTGATGGCCGCAAAATCGGACTGTTTTTGGTCAACCTGCTGCCACGCCGTGCCCGTCCGGCCATGGATGGTGCGCTAACTCGTGGATGGGCCTCCCTGGTCAGCTACGTCAGGGTCCAGATGCTCGTGGCCTTTATCGATGCCATCGGCATTGGACTGGGCGCATTCTTCCTCGGCGTCCCGCTGGCCATGCCCTTGGGCGTATTGGTATTCCTTGGATCATTTATCCCAGTGGTCGGTGCGCTGATTACCGGCGCCCTGGCCGTATTGCTTGCACTGGTTGCCAATGGCTGGGTCAACGCGTTGATCATGCTGGCAGTAGTGCTCATCGTCCAGCAGGCAGAATCCAATATTCTTCAACCGCTGATCATGGGTAAAGCCGTCAGCCTGCATCCGCTGGCCGTCGTCCTTGCCGTCGCCGGAGGCACCATGCTCGCTGGAATCCCTGGCGCACTCTTCGCGGTACCAATGCTGGCAGTACTGAACTCAGTGGTTAAATACCTCTCCGGCAGGGCTTGGGAAACCGACGAATTTGTGCTCCAACACTACGGCATTCAAACTTCCCCACCGGGAACCACAACGGGTCCACCGCAGCCGTCTCCAGCCACCCCAAGCGACCCAGAACCACACACTTCGCCGGAGAACCGGCAACCTGAGAAAACAGCAGATGAGGACTAACCCATGACCACAGAAACTACGTTGCCAGTCACCTTGGCAGATATCGAGTCAGCTGCACAGGTCCTGAAACCCGTCATTGCATTGACTCCCGTTGAACATTCGCGGGTCCTCTCACGTCATCTGGGTTCTGAAGTCTTCCTCAAATGCGAAAACATGCAGCGTGCCGGATCCTTCAAAGTCCGTGGCGCCTACGTGCGCATGTCCAAACTCAGTGCGGAAGAAAAAGCTCGGGGAGTAGTCGCAGCCTCGGCCGGTAACCACGCCCAAGGCGTCGCCCAAGCCTCCAGTCAGCTCGGCATCAAGGCACGCATCTATATGCCACGCGGCGTTGCTCTTCCTAAGCTCACCGCGACCCGTGATCACGGTGCAGAAGTAGTGCTCTTTGGTGACACCGTTGACGAGGCACTGGCTGAAGCCCAGCGCTACGCCGATGAAACCGGCGCAGTCTTTGTGCACCCCTTTGATCACCCCGACATCATCGCGGGCCAGGGAACCATCGGCCTGGAACTGCTAGACCAGCTGCCAGAGGTCGACACGGTGCTTATGGGCGTGGGTGGCGGCGGACTGCTCGCCGGTGTCGCTATCGCGCTGAAAGAAAAAGCCCGCCAAATGGGTCGCGAGATCAAGGTCATCGGTGTGCAGGCTGAAAACGCTGCCGCCTACCCACCGTCCTTGGCAGCCGACGCCTTGGTGCCTTTGGACACCGTACACACCATTGCCGATGGCATCGCCGTTGGTAAGCCAGGCCAGCTTCCTTTCACCATCATCAAGGAACTCGTTGATGACGTGGTGACCGTGTCTGAAGATGCACTGGCACGTGCGCTGGTGGTGCTCTTGGAACGCAACAAACTAGTTGTTGAACCAGCCGGTGCCGTGGGCGTCGCTGCCCTCCTGGAAAACCGTCTCGAAGAGCACGGGATCAACCCAGCGACCACCGCGGTCATCCTTTCGGGCGGAAACATTGATCCACTGCTGATGCTCAAGGTGATCCAGCGTGGTCTATCTGCTGCCGGACGATTCTTGACCGTGCGCATGATGCTTCCAGACCGTCCCGGTGCCTTGGCACAGATTTCACGGATCATCGCCGATTCAGATGCGAACGTGACGCGTTTGGATCACACACGCATCGGTGGCTCCCTGTCCATGGGGGATGTAGCGATCACCATTGATCTGGAAACCAAGGGGCACGAGCACTCCAAGACGGTGCTTAACAACCTCCGGGCCGAAGGCTTTGACCCACAGATCACCAATAACGCTGGCGGGTCCGTCGCCTAAAAAGGCATGAAAAAAGTTCTCGCCGGTACCAACTTTTTGGGTTGGTACCGGCGAGGACTTTATGCCTTAAAGCTGTATTAGGAAGCTTCGTATGGCTTAGCTGAAATGATTTCAACCTTGATGTCGCGGCCATTAGGGGCCACGTAGGAAAGCTTGTCGCCCACCTTGGCGCCGTGTACGGCGACGCCAATAGGTGACTGCTCCGAGTAAACTTCCAAATCGGTGTCGCCAGCAACTTCGCGGGAGCCGAAGAGGAAAGTGGTCTTGTCACCAGCGATGTTTGCGGTCACCAGCATGCCTGGTTCTACCACTCCATCATCGGCTGGAGCTTCGCCAACGTCGGCTCGACGCAGCAGGTCCTTCAAGTAAAGGATGCGGGCTTCTGCCTTGCCCTGCTCTTCACGGGCGGCGTGGTAGCCACCGTTCTCCTTCAAGTCACCTTCGGAACGGGCCTGCTCGATACGGGCAACGATCTCGGCGCGTCCGGGGCCTGAGAGGAAGGTCAATTCGTTCTGGAGCCGGTCGTAGGCTTCCTGAGTCAGCCAAACGACAGGTTCGTTGCTGTTGGTGCTCACGTTGTACTTCCTTTGGTCAATTGGGACTACGTCGTAGCCTGAAGAACTGCAAAGAGTCCCTCAAAGCCGAACGCCACCTGAACGGTGGCGTCGACGAAGTCGGATTCGGTACGGATCTAGGGGCTTACGCTGTTCTGTTGGTGCAAGCAAAGACCCCGCCAGCGTCATGGTCCGGAGCAAACCTGAACCAATCGCGGATGCGGGGCGAAACGTATCTTTTCAACGATAGTAGTCGCCAAAACGCTTTAAGCCCAATAGATTCAGCTAATAGGGAATGAACGGGCTGAAATATTACCCTTTATAGTCCTGTGGAACTTCGTAGCAGGATTCCACGCCGGAAGTGACCGCAAGGTTATCGGTGTGAAGGTCAACATCGATCTGCTGTTTGATCAGCCCGGTGGCCTCTCCCGGATCAAGCAAGATGGTCTTGTACCCAACCACGGCCTTGGACTCGTTCATTGCACGAATATCGCACTGGACACGATCCTTGGCGTTGTACTCCACCGCAATTTTCGTCTTGGTCAAGGTCGGCGACACGACCTCATAATGTAGATCCTGAGCAGTAATAGCGCTGTAGTTGTTAAACCCAATGTAGGCGGCACCGGCCACGCCAAGGGTGATGGCTGAAGCGATGAGCCAATTGCGTGTGGATTTAGTCAGGCTACGTTTCTTGGGGTTGTTGTAGCGAGCCGTTAAGCTTGGATCAGACATTATTTGTCTTGCACCACTCTCTATGCCTGGGCGGCAGTTGAACTGGGAATGCCGTACGTTGGTTCCTTCAACAAGTTTAGCGCTTGAGCACACATGGGAATAACCGGCAGTGGGGTAGCAGTTAATAACAATGGTGAACGGTTTTCTCAAGATCGACCGTTCAACATCGTGGCGAAGGAAAGTAGATAAGTGGAGATTCACGACGTGAAGAAAATTGCCCCCTCGCAGGGTCTTCGGCTCATGGCTATTCACGCGCACCCAGATGATGAATCTTCAAAGGGTGCCGCCACCATGGCTGCCTACGTCGACGCTGGCGCAGAAGTGATGGTTGTATCCTGCACCGGTGGTGAACGTGGAGACATTCTCAATGCGGCAGCCGGCGAGCTGGCCCACGCACACCGCGATCTTGCCGGGGTGCGTCGTACCGAAATGGCTGAAGCAGCTGCGGTGCTGGGCATCAAGCACCGTTGGTTGGGCTATGTAGATTCGGGACTCCCAGAAGGTGACCCACTTCCTGACCTGCCTTTCGGCGCCTTCGCCCTGCAGCCGGTCGAAGTTGCCGCAGCTGGCCTGATCAAACTGATCCGTGAATTCCGTCCGCACGTCATTACGACCTACGACGAGAATGGTGGCTACCCACACCCGGATCATATCCACAGCCACAAGGTGGCGACCTTCGCTTTTGAGCACGCTGACAACCCACAGATGTACCCCGAACTGGGACAGCCATGGTCGGTGGGCAAGCTGTACTATGACCGAGCTTTTGCCCCTGATCGCTTCCGCGCCCTGCACTACGCCATGATTGAAGCTGGCTACGATTCACCGTATGCCGAGCGCGTAGCGCAGTGGGAAGCCGATGAAGATAACCAGATGTTCAAGTGGGTTTCGCCACATACCACCACCACCCAGATTCACTGCGCGGACTTTTTTTCGCAGCGCGATCAGGCATTGCTGGCTCACCGAACCCAGATTGACCCGGAAGGTTTCTTCTTTGCCGTGCCCGAGCACGTCTACGCAGAACACTGGCCTTGGGAGGATTACACCTTGATCTCCTCCAAGGTGGCCACCGATCTGCCCGAGTCGGACCTCTTTGCCGGACTAAGATAGATAAAAGCACTTCCTCGTTCTAGAAAAGAGTTGTCTGTACATCGTGAGTACGATCTTCGCGTCCTTGGCCGTAGTTTCTCAGACCACCAAGTTGGGCACGGAGACCAGTAGTGATTACGGTCCCGGATTCCTTGGCTTCATTTTCACCGCGGCCATGGTTGTCGCCGTGATTTTCCTGATCCGTGACATGGTCCGTCGTGTGCGTCGCGTGCGCTACACCTCGGAAGCAGAAGCCAAACAGCAGGACATGGTCACCAAGGGTGAACAGCGCAAGCTGCAAGAACCTGAAGGGCCAGTAGACCCGAAGACCGACGAGACTCGGTAAGTTTCGTGTGAGCCACGCGATAGCATGAAGGCGTGGCTCAACGACTTGCTGGCGCTGCCAGCCAATACCTCAGACAACATGCGCATCAACTAGTCGACTGGTTCCCCTATGGGGACGAGGCCTTTGAACAGGCTCGGCTGCGGGATGTTCCGGTGATGCTATCCATCGGATATGCCGCCTGCCACTGGTGCCATGTCATGAGCCACGAGTCATTTGACGATCCGCAGATCGCGCAGATGCTCAATGAGAATTTTGTGGCCATCAAAGTGGACCGCGAAGAACAACCCTTGGTGGATGACACCTACATGATGGCCACCCAAGCCTTGACCGGTACCGGTGGGTGGCCCATGACCATCTTTACCTTGCCTGATGGGCGCACCATCCACGCGGGAACGTACTACCCGAAAGAACCTCGGGGACGCACCCCAGGATTTAGCCAAGTGCTGCAAGCAGTCCACGAAGCGTGGGAAACGCGACGCGCAGGCCTTGAAGAGCAGGCAAAAATGCTTGCTGACCATATGGCAGAACTTGATGGTAGGCAAAGCGCCCTGCTCACCTTGGACTCCACACAACCGGCACACACGGCGCTAGCCGCGGCCACCAAGCATTGGATCGCTAGTACCAAAGACGAGGGCGGACTGACCCCCGCTCCGAAATTCCCTCCCACATGGGCGCTGGAGACACTCTGGCATTCGGTGTTCACCCTCCCAAACACGGCACAGGACGCTTTCGACGCCCTGGCAACCACAGTGGAAGCCATGTTCCTTGGTGGGTTGCATGACCACATCGATGGTGGTTTCGCGCGGTACTGCGTTGACGAACACTGGGCGGTACCGCATTTCGAAAAGATGCTCTATGACAACGCTGGGCTACTTTCCTTAGCAGCACGCAGCAGCGTCTTAGCCAGTGAAATTGCCAGCCACCCTGAACGGGCCTCGGCGCAGCGTGCTCAGCAACTGGCGGATCTAAGTTCACGCAGTGCCCGTGGCATCATCAGCTTCCTGCGTGAAGAACTATTGGTTGAAACTGGCACCCAGCAAGCTTTTGCTGCGTCCCTCGACGCAGATTCAACTCGAGACGGCGTGCAGGTTGAAGGTGCCTACTACAGCTATAACCGTGATGACATCGCTCAAGCTATGGGCTCACTCACGGCCAAGATGCCCGAAGGGTTGCTCCGTTTCGCACCGATTGCCGAAGACCCGGAATACTACTGCTTCTCCCTGGCCCGGATGCCAGATCCACAGGAACAAGTGGTGGTTGATGAATTGCTGGCGAACCTGCGCAAGCTGCGCAGTTCACGCATCCGTCCAACCCGTGATGAAAAGGTCATCGCCGGGTGGAATGGATTAGCAATCGAAGCACTGTGTGATGCAGCGATGTTGTTGGACGAACCAAGTGCACTGGAACTAGCAACAAGCGTGGCGACTTCTTTGTGGGACACCCATTGGGATGAAACCAAGAACCGCCTGGCGCGGGTGAGTTTTGCCGGCCAGCCGGCCACCGGTAATGAAGGCACATTGCAGGATTATGCTGCTTTGGCCGTAGCTTTCTTGTCCTTGAAGCAAGCCACCGGTGAGACGATCTGGGAACAACGCGCGAGCTTATTGCTTGAACGAGCCAAAGATTTCATCGATCCAGTTACGGGAGCGCCGCGAGATGCGGTTGAAGTTGATGCGCGGATTTCTGCCCAGCGCAGTGATGTGGCGGCGGTCAGCGTGCTCGACGATGCTCTGCCGGCGGCTGGGGCACTGTACGCCAAGGCCTTAGCCATGCGTGCGATGGCGGGCATGGCTGAAGGTAATTACGGTGAGTCTCATGCTCAAGAGCTCGAAACTGCGCGAAAGCTTTCGTCCCATGCGGTGGCGCTAGCTTCCGAAGCTGCGACTCAGGTGGCCACAGCCTTGGAAGTGCAGGTCATGATTTCCTCTGCGGTGCATTATCTATCGTTGAGTTCTTGGGATTCCTCCGAAGCTCAACGTGTTCGCAAACTCGGCTGGGCGCTGGGAATGAACGTTAAGTATTCGCCGGAGTTATCTGGCGACGCAGAGACGCTAAAAATTCAGCCATGCCGCGAAGAACTGTGCCAGATGCCCGTTAAAGGTATCGAGAACTTACTGGAGCTACTTCAGAAAAATGACATCTCAAGCGGAGAATGAAACTGAGAATAGCCCAGTATTTTCGTTGCGGGGCCGTTAGATCAGCAAAGGGCCGGGGGATTCGCGATAGATTTAGATCCTAGACTTTTTGGATCCGATTGAAAGGCAGTGCCGCAGTGCAGCTTCCCAACCTCGCGTACCGTTACTACGAACGGCGCTTGGCGAAGTCACTTCCTGCCGATAAGCTTCCGCACCATATCGGAGTGATGGTTGATGGTAATCGTCGCTGGGCCAAACTTGCTGGCTCTCCAACTATGGCCGGACACCAAGCCGGGGCAGACAAGATTCTCGAATTCTTGGACTGGTGTGAAGACCTGAACATCAAGATGGTCACGCTCTACATGCTCTCCACCGATAACCTCAACCGTGAAGCCAGCGAGCTGCGCGATCTTTTAGAAGTCATCGGCGGAACCCTAGACCGCTTGGGCGAAACCAACCGAGTGAAGGTCCAACAGGTTGGCGCCAAAGATCTGCTCCCAGAGGAGCTAGCGCAGAAACTAGCCACCCTGGAAGCCGTGACCAAGAACCGTACCGGTGTGCACGTCAACGTGGCCATAGGTTATGGTGGTCGACGGGAAATTCTGGATGCTTTTAAAGCTCTTTTGGGACAGGCAGCGCAGGATGGGCGAACCATCGAAGAGCTCGCGCAGAATCTTTCCATCGATGATATTGAATCGGCGCTGTACACCAAAGGACAGCCCGACCCGGATCTGGTCATCCGTACCAGCGGTGAGCAGCGTCTGAGCGGGTTCTTGACCTGGCAGAGTGCCTACTCCGAGTTCTATTTCTGCGAAGCGTTATGGCCTGACTTCCGACGCGTAGATTTTTTGCGTGCCTTGCGTGACTTCGCGGATCGTCAACGCCGGTTTGGCGCTTAGATTCTGCGACGACGAACAGAGTTTAAATAATCGTTACCCAGACGTTGCTTACTGGTGACCTTGCAAGGTCTATGGTGATCATAAGGCCGGGGCATCAAGCCCCAGCTGATCGAAGGGTTCCGCACTAGATGACCAAAAGCAGCGCCGGCCGGTACAGCTACCGGACACGCCTTGGACATCCGGTGTTGGGCTTCCCCACAAACGCGTGGGGAGAGTCCCCACGCCGGATTCGAGATTGGGTGCGCTGCCATGAGCCGAACTGCCGAACAGGACGTACGAACCTACGTCATTGATACCTCGGTATTGCTTTCAGATCCGAAAGCGATGTTCCACTTTGAAGAGCATCATGTGGTGATTCCACTGACCGTGGTCACCGAGCTGGAATACAAACGTAAGGATCCTGATCTCGGGTATTTTGCCCGTCAGGCACTGCGACTGCTAGATGACCTGATCGCTAGTCACGGAGGACTAGCCCAAGCCGTTCCGGTTTCATCAGTGGGTGGCACGCTACGTATTGAACTGAACAACATTGCTCCTGAAGTCCTTCCGGTGGGCATGCGCTCAGGAGATAACGACGCTCGAATCCTCGCCGTCGCCAAACACCTGTTGGACTCCGGACTGGACGTCGCCTTGGTGACCAAGGACTTGCCGATGCGTATCAAGGCATCGGCAATGGGAATCCATGCCGAGGTCTATCGTAACGAGCTGATCACCTCCACCGGCTGGACCGGAATTCAGCAGCTGGAATTGGACGAAGAGGCAATGTCAACGCTCTACGAGCGTGAACACCTCTCAAACTTGCCAGCCGCGGCCGAGGCTCCCATCAACACCGGCTTTGTGATCACCTCACCGCGCGGTAGTGCACTAGCGAGAAAAACCGATGACACGACGTTGAAGTTGGTGCGTGGCGATCAGCAGGCCTTTGGCTTGCACGGTCGTAGCGCGGAGCAACGAATCGCCTTGGACCTGTTGATGGATCCTTCGGTAGGCATCGTTTCGCTCGGTGGCAACGCCGGTACGGGTAAGTCTGCGCTGGCCTTGTGCGCCGGCATGGAGGCCGTCCTAGAGCGTCGAGAGCACCGTAAGATCACCGTGTTCCGCCCGTTGTACGCAGTGGGTGGCCAGGAGCTTGGCTACCTGCCAGGTTCTGAAGGTGAAAAGATGGGTCCCTGGGCGCAGGCAGTTTTCGATACGTTGGGATCCATCGTGTCGAAGAACGCCATCGATGAAGTGCTTGAACGCGGAATGCTGGAAGTCTTACCATTGACCCACATTCGTGGACGCTCCCTGCATGACTCGTTTGTCATCGTTGATGAGGCTCAGTCCCTGGAACGCAATGTCCTGCTCACCGTGCTTTCGCGTATCGGTCAGAACTCCAAGGTCGTGCTCACCCACGACGTGGCCCAGCGCGATAACCTGCACGTGGGCCGCCATGACGGCATTGCCGCGGTAGTGGAGCAACTCAAGGGCCACTCACTGTTTGGCCATGTGACGTTGACACGTTCCGAGCGTTCAGCCATCGCCGCGTTGGTGACCGAAATGCTTGATTCACCGACGCTGCGCTAACCGTCTCAAGCAGAACTGGCTGCTGTGGTCTCGGCGCCCCATCGCCGAAACCACAGCAGCCAGAAATTTTAAGGATTAGAGCCAAGGAAGCAGAACATCTCATCCGCGGGAATTGCTCGTGCGGACTATGAGCGGACTACAGGCTGGTCTAACCAATGTTCTCGCTGGAAGTGTGAATTGATGTAGTACTCATCTTGAGCCAAGATCCGCAGTCTGAGGTCAGGAGCGGAAAGCGCGGAGCTAGCACCGGAGAGCACCTGTCGCAGCAGACAGACCCCAGTGCTGAGGTCCAGGACTACCAACGTGCGGGTATCGGCGGGGACGAGCCTGAAGTTGGCCTGTGAAGCCTGATATGAATATCCAGCGCTCAGTACAGCCGCAATTGCCTGTCGGCCCTCATGCACGATGTCGCTGAGCTCATGGATATAGGTGGGATGGTCAAAAGCCAGGTCTAAGGCGGCGGGCTCAGTGCCGGCAATTTCTACGGGATCTAAGACTGTTGCCCAATAGTCCAGGGGTAGCAAACCGTCAAAGCCGGCGATTTCGGGGCGGCGAAGAATTAACTGGTCGCTGGTATAGACGGGCGTGAGCAATGTGGAGGGTAATTTCCATGATGCGCTGGTTGCAGCGAGGTAATCACGACTGCGCTGAGCGCTGAAGGTTTCCTTTTGAAAAACGAGCTCGCCTGATTCATTGTGAACCGCGATGGCTTCACGCTGACGAATTTTGACGGTGACCGAACCGGTTAAGTTTCGCTGAGGCTGACTGTATTCCTCGGGAATATCAATCTCGAATTTGAGTGAGGTGCTCAACCATGGTGCAGATCGGGCTAGCGCGCGAAACCTTCTGCGCGCGTTCGAATCTGGTGCCGGTGAACCGGGGAAGTACAACTGGGCTGAAGGTACGTCCATACTTCAATTGTAGAAGCGCCTGAATTATTCACAAGGGCGAGCAAGTTATCCCGTCATTTTCGAATGATGCCTATGCTCTATACATGTCAGAGATTTGGAACGTTGCCCAGAGTGGGCCGGTTGAAGTCGTCGTCGTGGCGCTCCAATTGCTCTGCTTTATTGTCTTTGGATTTTTGTTGTCTAAGGAAGATATTTCTAGCCATCGTTTGCCGAATCGACTCGTAGGCTATTGGTTCCTCGCCAGCGTGGTTCTGATTTTATGTTTGGGCGCTAGCCACTTTGGCCTTCCGGGGATTCTGCAAGGCTTCTTAGGCATGCTGTTCCTCGGCGGCGGGTATCTGTTGATGAGCCTGATCAGTGCCGGGGCTATGGGAATGGGCGATGTAAAGCTGGCCGGAGTCCTCGGCTTGAATCTAGGAATCTATTCCCTATCCGCACTCTTCCTGGCCACGCTGCTAACGTTCGTCGCGGCGACGCTCTGGGTAATTGGCGGAGTGATCGTGCGTAAATTGACCCTCAAATCGGCGGTACCGTTCGGGCCGTTCATGATCCTTGGAGCATTTGCGGTGCTGCTTGTGGCACGATGAAAATATGGCAACTCCCGAATTCATCAGTAACCTTCGCACACATATAGGTCATGAGATGCTCTGGCTTTCAGGGGTGAAAGTCGTCGTGTTCCAGGACGATCAAGTGTTGTTGGTACGCCGAGCTGATAACGGTCTATGGACATTGCCAGCTGGCATCATTGATCCGGGAGAAGAACCCTCGCACACTGCCCAGCGTGAAGTCCTTGAAGAGACTGGGGTGAATTGTCAGGTGACGGACTTGATTGGAGTGGGCGTGACAGCTCCAACTGTCTATCCCAATGGAGACCACGCGCAGTATCTTGATGTCGTTTTCAAAGCGCGACACCTTTCTGGCGAAGCGACAATCAACGACGATGAAAACTTGGAAGTGGGCTACTTCGATTTACAGGATCGTCCGCAGCTGCCACCGCTTCACGAGCGAGCGTTGTCGTGGGCTCTTGATCCTCGCCCAGGCGGCTACTTCGCCTAGCAAAAACCACAAAAACCTCGGGGCACGAACTGAACAGTTCGTGCCCCGAGGCTTTCTAGCGACTAGCGCCGGTAATGTACCTGAACGTTATTTCGTTTCCGGTAGATCGCCGTCTTCGCTGGTTCGTTCAGCAACTAGGAGATTACCTTCAGACTCCATTGCGGTATCGGCAATGTCCGCAGTGTCAGCCTGTCCGGAGCGCTGGGCTTCTTCGAAGGCGATAGCTTCTTCGCCGCCGATAGCTTCGCCACGAGCCACCATGCCGGCGGTGTCGGACAGAGGTACCTGCTTGAGCAGCAGGGCCAAAGCAAACGCCACAACCAGGAATGGAATCAGGTACCAGAAGACTGGTGCCAAGGAGCTGGCGTAGGCATCCACGATGCCATCACGCATAGCGTCTGGCAGTGAAGACAGCGTCTGCGGATCCAAGGTAGAGGCTGCCTGACCAGCGTCAGCCGCGCTGGCTCCAGCACCCGAGAAGACCTCAAGGAGCTTCTCCGAGAGACGGTTGGTGAACAACGCACCGAAGATGGCTACACCCAGGGATGCGCCTACTTCACGGAAGTAGTTGTTGGTGGAGGTCGCCGTACCGACCATCTCTGGGCCGACAGCATTCTGAACGACCAAGACAACGACCTGCATGATCAAGCCCATGCCTGCGCCGAGGACGAACAGGTATACGCAGATGAGCCATAGTGGGGTCTGTGCGGTCAGGGTAGTGAATGCCAGCATGGCTGCGATGGTGACGATGGTTCCGGCGATCGGGTAGCCCTTATAGCGTCCGGACTTGGAGATCGCGATACCGGAGTAGATGGAAGTACCCATCATGCCGACCATCATGGGAACCATCAGCAGGCCAGAAACGGCCGCCGAGGTGCCCGAAGACATCTGCAAGAAGGTTGGCACGAAAGCGATGGCCGAGAACATGCCGATACCAAGGGTGAAACCGATGGCGGTGGCGTTGATGAAGACCTTGTTCTTGAACAGGCTCAACGGAATGATTGGGTCTTCGGCCTTAGCCTCAACCAGGACAAAGAGCGATGCTGCAATGATCAGACCTGCGCCCCATGCCCAGGTTTCCATAGCTGACCAACCGTGAGCCGACGAGCCGCCGAAGTCGGTGAAGAAAATCAGGCAGGTCGTGGCAATCGACAGCAAGAGCACGCCGAGGATGTCGATCTTCTTTTCTGCCTTCTTGTTAGGCAGGGTCAGAGCGAACCAGGCAATGGCAAACGCTGCGATACCCACTGGGATGTTGATGTAGAAAGCCCATTCCCAAGTCAGGTGGTCAACGAAGAAGCCACCGAGCAGTGGACCGGCGACGGCCGACAAACCGAAGATGCCGCCCAGTGGACCCATGTACTTACCGCGCTCGGAAGCTGGGACGATATCAGCGATGATGGCCTGCGAGAGAATCATCAGACCACCGCCACCTAGACCCTGGATGGCACGGAAAACCACAAACATCCAGAACGTGGTGGAGAACGCCGCACCGAGGGAAGCCAAGGTGAATAAGGCAATGGCGATCATGAACAGGTTTCGACGTCCGAGAACGTCACCGAACTTGCCGTAAATTGGCATCACAATGGTCGTGGCCAAGAGGTACGCCGTGGTGATCCAAGCCTGGTGCTCAACGCCACCAAGCTTGCCAACGATGGTTGGCATCGCGGTAGAGACGATGGTCTGATCCAGGGATGACAGGAGCATGCCCGCGATCAGTGCGGAAAAGATAATCCAGATGCGCCGCTGGGTTAGTACCAGTGGCGCATCACCCGGGGTTTTCCGGGAGCTGGTGGTAGTCATTAAGATCCTTGCGAGATGTGGTGGAAAAGGTAGTTAGTCGTTGTTGTTGCGGCGAAGTGGCTGGCCCATGATGCTCTGCATCCGCCCCATGAGCTCCAAGAACTCCTCAGCCAGCGGACGCTGACCGGAACCTGCGACATAAGCTTCGATGGCTTGGTGGGTGGTGTGTTTCAGGAGGTGCAAAAGACTTGAGAGCAGCGGATCTTGTGGATCGATTCCCTCTCGCGAGGCGATGAGCTCACGAAACTCTGCTTCTTTTTTAGGCCCAGACTGGATCATGTGTTGTAGCAGTTCTGGCTCACGATGAGCGATGGTGAAGAACCCGTGAATGCTCACGATTTCTGCCTCATCAAAGTTCAGTCGCTCGACGGACATCTCCACTAAATCAGCCAGCAGGGTTGGAGAAACTCCGGTGATGCCTTTCGGTCGAGCTTCCATGAAGCGTTCGATGAAGCCTTCTGGCATGGCATCGGAGTCATGACCAAAGACGGCATCGACCTTGCTGGGGAAGTAGTTGAAGAATGTGCGGCGTGAAATGCCCACTCGTTCGCAGACCTGCTCAATGGTGAATCCGCTAAAGCCGAACTCCGCTGTGAGATCACGGCTATGGCGCGTGATGGAGGTTCGAGTTTTTTGCATGCGCCCGCTCAAGGTCGGTGCCTTGCAAGGCACACTCACTTCGCGTTTTGCACTATCTTTCATATAGTGCAGTATTGCACTCTGCTATGTAGAGTGCAACTTAAGTGATGTGGAACATTTTCTTCTTCGCGCCTCTAAATACGAGATGCCAGATCGATCGGTATTAAGCTGGCATGATGAATCAGATACGCCTCCAAGAACCATCCGCTGACCTGCATGATTCATTTATGCAAAGCACAGCCGAATGGAACGGTGTAGACCAAGACGGTGCCTCGATGTTCTTCGCCGAGAAATACGGCTGGGACCTGGCCAACCCCAGAGACTTTGGCCTGTGGGTGCAACTGCTCAAAGATTTAGCCAATCCAGATTTCGCACCCCTGCCGGGATTCGTTTCACAGAGCACCCTGTGGGTCGTGGAAAACGAGCAGTACTTAGGCGCAGTGAGTTTGCGACATGAACTAGGCAACGACTATCTCAAGGAAGTCGGCGGCCATATTGGCTACGGCATCCGGCCAAGTGCCAGGCGCAGGGGCCTAGCCAAGCTGGCGCTCGCCGGAGCGTTAGAGCAGGCACGTGACCTTGGCTTGCCACGAGTTCTGATTACCTGCAATGACTCCAACATTGGATCGGCGCGCACCATTGAATCCTGCGCAGGAGTACTTGAAGGCATTAGGCCCCATAACGAGGTTGGCCCGCTCTTTGGTGTGCAAGGCGATGTGCGTCGTTACTGGATCACGCTGAAGTGAACGAAGTATGGCCCGTCGCTATCCGAGATCATTGATCCGAATAGCGACGGGCCATCGTTGTTATGGCAGAAGCGTTAGTGCTTGCCCACCATGGTGGAGACATCAAGTAGTTCATCAAGCTGGGCCTCGGTGACCTCACCGCGCTCAACGAAGCCCAGAGCAACTGTTGCTTCGCGAACGGTGAGACCCTCGGCCACAGCCTTCTTGGCAATCTTCGCCGCGTTCTCGTAGCCGATGAGCTTATTCAACGGCGTCACGATAGATGGCGAAGCTTCAGCCAGGAAGCGGGCACGTTCAACATTGGCCTTGATGCCATCAATCATCTTCTCGGCCATCACGGTACTGGTGTTAGTCAGCAGACGGATCGACTCCAATAGGTTCGACGCCATCACAGGGATGCCAACATTCAACTCAAAGGCTCCATTGGTGCCAGCCCACGAGATCGCGGTGTCATTGCCAATCACTTGGGCAGCGACCTGAATGGTGGCCTCAGAAATCACCGGGTTGACCTTACCCGGCATGATCGAAGAACCTGGCTGCAGATCCGGTATGGAGATTTCTCCGAGACCGGTGTTTGGACCAGAACCCATCCAGCGCAGGTCATTAGCGATCTTGATCAGCGAGATGGCGATGGTGCGCAGGGCGGCTGACGCCTCGATGAGGCCATCACGGTTGGCCTGTGCTTCAAAGTGATTGCGGGCTTCGGTAATGGGCAGCCCGGTATCTTCACGAAGGAATTCCAAGACCTTCTGTGGGAAGCCTTCGGGGGTGTTGATGCCCGTACCTACTGCAGTGCCACCTAAGGGCACTTCAGCAACGCGAGGTAGGGCTGCTTCGACGCGTTCGATTCCGTAACGTACCTGAGCGGCGTAGCCGCCAAATTCCTGCCCCAGGGTGACCGGGGTGGCGTCCATCAGGTGCGTACGACCGGACTTAACAACATCCTTGAACTCAGCGGACTTTGCTTCCAACGCGGTAGCTAGCTGGGACAGTGCGGGGATCAGATCGTTGATCAGTGCACCGGTGGCTGCCACATGGACTGAGGTTGGAAAAACATCGTTGGAAGACTGGGAAGCGTTGACATGGTCATTGGGGTGGACCTCGGTGTCGCTCCCTTTCGCCTTCAGTGCTCGTGTAGCCAGCTCAGCCAGAACCTCATTGGTGTTCATGTTTGAACTGGTTCCAGAACCAGTCTGGAAAACATCAATAGGGAATTGGCTGTCATACTTACCGCTGGCAACCTCTTGGGCGGCATTGCTGATCGCTTCGGCGCGTTCAGCATCCAGTACGCCCAAGGCCAGGTTGGCCTGTGCGGCGGCCTTCTTGACTTGAGCCAGAGCCTTGATGTGCGATGACTCTAGCGTCTTGCCTGAGATTGGAAAATTCTCGACCGCGCGCTGAGTTTGAGCGCGGTACAAAGCCTGAGCTGGAACTCGGACTTCACCCATGGTGTCATGTTCAATGCGGAATTCGTCACTGTTAGTCATGTGCCCAGATTACGCCTTGAAAGCAATTAAAGGACAGAAGTCTGACGTAAATGTCACAATCATGAGTGAAGTGCGACTAAATGGGAATAAAAGAGCGATCTACAAGGTGGTTCACACCTGGCGGATTTTGCTTAGTCCAGTCCCAGGCTTGAAACCAACTGTGCGCGACCATCGTGAAGGTGATAGGTCACGCCAGCCACTGCGGTGCGTCCCTCGTCGATAGCTTGCGCGATGATGGTGGACAGATCAACGAGGCGGTCTGTCGTCTGCTTGACGTGCTCGACGACGGTGCCGTTCACGTCGGTGATGCCCTTGCGCTCGGCGGCCTGGACCGATGGGGTGATGTGCTCAACGAGGTCGCGCACGAAGCCCTTGGGCATGTTGCCCGATTCCTTGACCTTGATGGCGCTGGTGACCGCACCGCAGGAGTTGTGCCCCAGGATCACGATCAATGGGACGTTGAGGACGTCGACGGCGAATTCCAGCGAACCGAGGCTAGCCGGGTCCAGGACGTGGCCCGCGGTACGCACCACGAACATGTCACCCAATCCCACGTCGAAAATGATCTCAGCGGCAAGCCGGGAATCCGAGCAGCCGAAGATGACAGCGAAGGGTTCCTGGCCGGAAATCAGCTTCTCGCGTCGTGCGCTGTCCTGGTTGGGGTGCTCGGTTTCTTCGTTGACGAAGCGGATATTTCCCGTGCTAAGTTTTTCCCAGGCCTCGTTAGGCGACAGGGACTGAGTGGAAGATTCAGATGACATATGCCAAAGTCTACGGGAAGATGTTCGAATATCGAATATATGTCGTCAGTGCGAAGTCATAATACTGACTAGCTAAGCGTCGATTCAGCCAGCTTGGCGACATTCTCAAGCTGTTCTTCGGAGGTATCCGTCGAGAGGATCAGCGTTGAATCCTTGTGCTTGGAAATCAGATATGTGGTTTCGTCCTTGACGCGGACCTCCCACTCCCAGCCACCGATCTTCTTGGTGCCCGATGGCACGGCTGTATCCGTGGTCAAAGCAATCCACGTGTCGTTGGCTTCAGCAGCCTGGCGCACCCACACGAAATCCTTGTTCTGGGTGACGATGCCAAATTCCCAGTAGGGGACACCCTGAGCGGTGTTGGCCTGCCAGCGTGCGAAGTTGGCGTACTGCCCATCACCCAGATCCGGAGCGAAGACATCAAACCCGGCAATTTGCTCGGTCTGCTCGGCGGTCTGCTGCAAGTTGACCTTGCTTTCAAATGCCTCGTCCTTGGGAGCAGGGTTCAGCAGGACCAGGGGAATGACAACTGCGAGAGTGAAGCCAACCGAAAGCACCATGCCCTTAAAGGTCTGGTTGGCGCGTTTGGCCTGCTTCTCGGTGAGCTGTGGCTTAAACGGCAAATCGTCAAAGGTTGCTTCTGGATCATTTAGATCACGGCGTGACGAAGGCTCTGCTTCGGAAGTCTTCTCCGATGGCTCGTTTCCTGGCACGGCGTTTCCACTGTTGTTCTCAAGTTGCACGTCTTCCATTCTCCCCGAATATTCTGTGTAATTCGAACCAGCGTGCCACATCCCACGTTGTCTTCATCATGGAATGACGACACGAACTGTCAACGGAATTTCTAAGGGGATAGAATAGGGATGTTTGCATAGGCGCAATGACTACGACTCAGTGATGGGATCTTTCGTGACCGAAAAGAACAATTATGCCCACCTTTCTCCGCGACTGTCGGTGACCGACGCGGAACCGGACCGCAACCTAGCACTGGAGCTGGTGCGAGCTACCGAAGCTGCCGCTATCGCATCCACCCCGTGGGTTGGATTCGGCGACAAGAACGCAGCTGACGGTGCTGCAGTGGATGCAATGCGCGGTCTACTTTCCACCGTGAACTTTAATGGCGTTGTTGTCATCGGTGAAGGTGAAAAAGACGAAGCCCCGATGCTTTTCAACGGGGAACAGGTTGGCAACGGCAGCGGCGCAGAATGCGACGTAGCCGTAGACCCGATCGACGGAACCCGTTTGACCGCACTGGGTTTGAACAACGCCTTGTCCGTGTTGGCTGTGGCCGACCGTGGCTCCATGTTTGACCCTTCGGCAGTGTTCTACATGGAAAAGCTCGTTACCGGCCCTGAAGCCGCAGACCTCGTTGACCTGCGACTGCCGGTCAAGCAGAACCTGCATTTGATTGCCAAGGCTAAGGGCAAGAAGATCAGCCAGATCACCGTCACCATCTTGGACCGTCCACGCCACGCTGGGCTGATCGAAGAAATCCGTGAAGCAGGTGCCCGCACCAAGCTGATCATGGACGGCGACGTAGCCGGCGCCATCGCGGCCACCCGCGAGGGAACTGGTGTCGACGCGTTGATGGGTATCGGTGGAACCCCAGAAGGCATCGTGACCGCCTGCGCTATCAAGGCACTGGGCGGTGTCATCCAGGGTCGCTTGTGGCCTACGGACGATGACGAGAAGCAGAAGGCACTGGATGCCGGCCACCAGCTGGACCGCGTTCTGACCACCAACGATCTGGTGACCTCGGATAACTGCTACTTCGCAGCTACCGGCATCACCGATGGCGATTTGCTGCGCGGCGTGCGTTACAAGGGTAACCGCATCAGCACCCAGTCGATCGTGATGCGTGCCAAGTCCGGAACGATTCGTTTTGTTGAGGGCGAGCACCACCAGGACAAGTGGGAAGCTTACACCCGCTAAATCTTGCTGATAACGACGATGGCCATGAACCTTTCAAAGGTTCATGGCCATCGTCGTTTTTTGGTTCAATTCGGTCCTGCTCAAGAACCGAGCACAGCTCTAGTCGATCTGCGCGCTGGCAGCGAAGAGCTGTCCGCTGTCCTCACCTTGAAGCGTTGCTGTTGCCGGAAGCTCAGCCGCGGTAACGAATAGCGACTGCCCGCGAGTGATGCTTCGCTCTCCCTCTTGGGTCTTGATCAAGAACTCGCCGGAGGTGCAAAGGATGACAGCGGCACCGTGCAGCTGAAGAGCCGATGCGAGGCCAGCATCCTGAGGATCCAACACCTGCAACTGGAACTCTTCGAATTCCGGCTTGAACAGACGATCATGGTTATCCAATGAAATCGGTTCAAGAATCGGTGCAGGGGAGGGCTGGGAAATGGTGACATCCAACAGCTCAGGGACATCAATGTGCTTGCTGGTCAATCCACCGCGAAGCACATTATCCGAGTTCGCCATGACCTCGATGCCCAAACCACGCAGGTACGCATGAACGTTGCCAGCGCCTAAACTAATGGCCTGGCCAGGCTCCAGGAAGACCAGATTTAACAGCAGTGCGACAAGCACTCCTGGGTCTGAAGGGTAAATCTTGTTGATCGACACCAGCTCGGCGAAGTGCACGTTAGCCTGCAACTGCGCCGAGTCTTCGATGGCACCACAAATTGCCTGTACAGTCTCGGCGATAGGTTCTCCGGCGGTTAGCACGTGCTTAAGGGTGGCAGTCAGCGGGTCTTGATCTTGCAAGCAACCGATGATGGTTTCGATTTCACCGGTCTTATCCGCAGGAAGCTGTGCAGCAAGCACGCGCAAATCATTGATGATCTGGTTAGGCTGACGGAAGCCGGACAGTGCCACAAAGTCAGTGAGTGCGTAAAGCATTTCTGGCTTGTGGTTATCATCCCGATAGTTGCGGTCAGCCGCGTCCAGCGGCTTGCCGCTCTCATTTTCCAAAGCAAAACGCTCTTGAGCTTGCTTGAGGGTTGGATGCGTTTGAATCGACAGTGGCTGGGTTGCCGAAAGAACCTTGAACAAATAGGGCAGGCGGCCAAATCGTTGCGCAGCTGTTGCACCTAGTACTTGTTCTGGGTCTTGGGCGATGAAGTCATGCAGTGCAATGTCTTCGTCAGCCAGTCGGCTAGGGCAACCTGGGTGCGCGCCTAGCCACATCTCTGCCTGCGGGGAGGCTTCCGCGGGCAGATTCAGCAAATCAGAGATCTGAGACTCAGAACCCCAGTGGTAATCCCTTATCGCGTTTTTCAACTCGAACACGTTGTTTGACCATAGCCTTTCAAGAACTGTGATTGGGTTGCGTTGCGGTCGGGGGGCTTAACCGTTTACGGAACAGAGCATTCGTCGTTGTTAGCAGCAATCTGTGAAATGCGGGTGGTGTACCCAGCCATTTCCAGCTGTACCAGGTATTCCTCAGTGATGGGGCTGCCATCAGGCTGGGTGAATTCTTGGTCGCTACCGTTGGAAAGCTTCGGAGCGTTATTGATATCGCTCGAATCGTCGCTTTCTTCACTTGCCGAGCTCGTAGCTGACTCGGAAGACTCTGCAGACTTCGAAGTGTCTTCGCTCTTCTTGGTGGACTCAGACTTCTCAGTCTTCTTCGTATCGCTTTCTGATTGCTTAGCAATCAGGGTTTGAATACGTTCTTGAAGTTCATCAAACTTTGGGTAGGTAGAGAAATTTCGAGGGAAGTCGGGCGCGCCCAAAGTCAGTCGTGCCATCGGCTGAGAAGAAACCTTCTCGGCTAGGGACACGAAGGATCCAAGCTGGCCGGCAGGAATGTTCGTTTCCACCAGCTGCTCACCGGCAGACATGATGCTGGTGAAGTTCGTCAGAATGGTCTGCGGAGTGAACTGCTTGATGATGGCCTGCTGCAGGCACTGCTGACGCTTAATGCGGTGGTAGTCGTCGGTGAAGTCACGCGAACGAGCAAACCACAAGGCCTGCTTGCCAGTGAAAGTCTGGGTGCCCGGAGCAAACCAGTGGGTGCGAACGGTGCTGTTTTCATAACGCTTACCGTTGTAAGGAACCCAGCCACCGGAATTGATGGTGACTCCGCCCAGCGCGTCCACGAACTGCTCAAAGCCTGCCATGTCCACCATGACGTAACCCTGTACGGTCAGTCCAGTGGTGCCCTGAAGCGCATCCATCGCAGCCTGCGCGCCAACGTTCTTCACAGTTGAAGGGAAAGCATCGGCATGCTGGTCGACAGCATTGCGATAGATCGCGTTGAAGATGCACTCATCACCACAGTTATAGCCATCTGGCCAGAACTGCTTCATCGGTGAATCGTCGGAGAAACGCGCGCCCTGGAAGTTACGAGGGATCGAGATCAGCAGGGTCTTGCCGGTCTTGGCATCTACCGAAAGTAGTGCCACCGAGTCGGTACGCACACCGTCACGGTTTGAGCCGGAGTCGGCACCAAACACAGCGATGTTATAGCGACCGTCAACTGGGTCGAAGGCTGGTCCTTCGTCGAAGACCGAAACAATGGTCTCGCGACCGGTGTTCAAGATGGACGCACTATAAATAAACACCCCACTGGTGGCCACAACTGCAGCCAGCGTGAAGATGGTGACGATGGCGCGCATGCCAGGAGCAAGCATTTTGGGCCGAATGATCACCAGGGTGTTGATGAACATGATGAACCAGCCGACGGCCAGCGTGCCGAGCACGATGATCAAAAACATCTGGAAGTTCGGATGCGCGACCCAACCTAAGAGGATCGAGCGATCGATGAAGTAGATGGCCACGATGCCAAGGATGGCAACCCAGCACAGCATCGTAATGGAGACCGCAAGCCTTCCGAGCTTCCGATTCCCGGCGATCAGCTGAGCGCTGCCGGGGAAGAAGATGGTCAGAAGGACCAAGATCAGCGCACGTTTGCTGCGTTGCGGAGCGCTAATCGTCTCCGGCTGGCGCAACGGACTTGGTGCGCGGTGACTGGCAGAACCCATGTACTTGTGTGACTTTCCCTAGGAGGCGAAATTCTCGTTGGCAACTTCTTCGCGCAGTGCAGCGCCCTTAGCGTAGGCTGACTCGCGCAGAGAATCTGCGAACTGAAGCAACTTTACCTGTAACGACTGTGCAAGCTCGTCAGTTCCGGCAGCAAGAGTGCGCACAGCCAACAGGCCAGCGTTACGTGCTCCACCGATGGATACGGTTGCGACGGGGACTCCTGCTGGCATCTGAACGATGGACAACAGAGAATCCATTCCATCAAGTTTAGCTAGTGGAACTGGAACTCCGATGACAGGAAGCGGGGTAACAGCTGCGAGCATTCCCGGCAGATGCGCAGCGCCACCGGCGCCGGCGATGATCACGCGCAGTCCACGTTCGTGAGCTTTTTTGCCGTACTCGATCATTTCGGTAGGCATCCGATGAGCAGAAACCACGTCGGCTTCAAAAGGAATTCCAAACTCGGCCAGGGCCTGGGCTGCCAGTCGCATGACAGGCCAATCAGAATCCGAACCCATAACTAGGCCGACAAGAGGTGCTTCGGTCATCAGAAATATCCTTGAGTGTGTCGTTGATAAGAGTCGCTGTTCAGATGTGAACAGCGACTCTTACTGAAATAGAGGTTAGTTTTTAGAATCCACGCCGTCGCGGATCAGCGCGGCAACTTTGTTAGCTTGCACGCGAAGTTCATCCACCGTTTGGCCAGCGTTTGCCACCACGTTCACGTGCCCAATCTTGCGACCTGGGCGAACGGACTTGCCGTAGGCATGAACCTTCACCTCTGGGGCCGCGGCCAGTGCAGCGCTGAAAGCTGAGAAGAGATCTTGGTTGGCACCACCGAGGTAGTTCTTCATCACGGTGACACCCAGTTCACGAGTCTCGCCCAAGGGCAGATCGAGCACTGCACGCAGGTGCTGCTCGAACTGGCTGGTCACCGAACCGTTCATGCTCCAGTGCCCGGTGTTGTGCGGACGCATCGCCAATTCATTGATCACAAAGCCTGCGCCTTGCCCCGGAGTTTCGAAGAGCTCCGCAGCCATAACACCGGTGACACCAAATTCTTCAGCAATACGCAGGGCTGCCTCAGCGGCGCTACGAGCGATGGCAGGATCGAGGTCTTGAGCCGGGGCAATGACTTCGTCGCACACACCATCAACCTGGATGGTGTGAACTACTGGCCAGGCCTTGGCTTCGCCCGAAGGCGTGCGGGCCACCAAAGCGGAAAGTTCGCGGGAGAAATCAACCTTGTCTTCAGCCAGTAGTGGGCCGTTGGCAAACCAGTCGGCGGAGTCCTTGGCATCCTGAACGTTATCCAGCATGCGTACACCCTTGCCGTCATAGCCACCGCGTGGGGTCTTGAGCACAATGGGCCAGCCGGTTGCTTCACCGAAACTGATGAGCTCCTCGACGTTTTCTACTTTGGCCCAGGCAGGGTTGGGCAGGCCTAGACGCTCAATGGCCTGGCGCATGACCAACTTGTCCTGCGCGTGGATCAATGCGGCCGGACGCGGCTGGATGTTGACCCCTTCATTGATCAGGGTGGTCAAAAATTCATTGGGGACGTGCTCATGGTCAAAGGTGACAACATCTTTATCCTTGGCAAAAGCGCGCAAGGTCTCTAGATCTTTGTAGTCACCTACCGGTGCGTCCGGCACGCTCCGGGCAGCCGAAACGTCAGGCCCTTCGGCCAGAATATGAAGTTCAAATCCTAGGTTCAGGGCCTCAGGGGCCATCATTCGGGCTAGCTGCCCGCCACCAATCACACCAATTTTTGGAAAGCTCACGCTATCAAGGGTATCGAAAGCGGGGTGCAGATTCGCATGCGAGATGTCTGATTACTCTCACAATTCGGTCAATCCTCAGAAATTACCGATAAAATAGCTAAATCTCGTGTGCAGAGTTGTACTTTGCGCGCCCTGTAACTGTTAGCCAGACGGGAAATTATTCCCTGGAGGACCCTTGTTCGAACGCATCAAATCAAAAATTGCCGGACTCATCTCGCTGTTCTGGCGTGAAGTTGCGAAGTTCGGCGTCGTTGGTGGCGTCGCGTTCATCATTGACTCGGGCATCTATGTCTGGCTGTTGCATGGCTCAATGAGCGACTCGCAGGTTAAAGCCAAGATTGTTGCCGGTGTTGTGGCAACCATCTTCTCTTGGGTAGCCAACCGTTATTGGACCTTCCGGCATCGCCGTCAGGCCAACGTGGTGCGCGAACTGGTGATGTTCATCATCATGAACGCCATCGGCTTGGGTATTGCTGCCGCCTGTGTGTGGGTCACCAAGTACTGGCTGGGCCTAACCGATCCAACGTCGGTGTTCATCGCTGGTTCGGTCGTTGGTTTGATCCTGGGTACCATCTTCCGTTTCTTCGCCTACCGCTTCTGGGTCTTTGGCAAGGAAATGGATCAGGAAGAGGAATTCGCCCACGATCACGAAATTCTTGGTCTACCTAAAACCGATACCGGTGCCTCAGCGGATGGCTCCGCTGAATCGACCGATACCGGTTCCATGCCTAGGGCTCTGCGCTAGCGGGCAGGTTCGTAGTCGAAGCTGATTCGCTCGCCCTCGCGCAAACGATCAGTAACTTCTAGACCATCCTCTACGAGCACTACAGCGTCACCGGCAGCCCACTGGCTAACTACGTACGGCAAGAGCGTCAGTACTGGCTGTTGGGCACGCACCAAGATGGTGCCGCGAGGTTCCGCGGACTGTCCAAAAAGTTCGTCCAGTGTCATCGCAGTCCCGACATTGGTCTTCAGCGCCATCGTGGTTGAAGAGAGCGGTGAGGGATAAAACTGGTCACCATAGGAACGCACTGAAGCATTAAAGTCCTCTGCAACGGGACCGAGATCTGAGCCAAAGGACAGCGCGAGAGCTGCCGGGTTCACGGCGAGGATCTCACTGCTTGCAGGGATGTTCTCATCTTGTGGTGTGGCAGTGATCCAAAGTGTTGCGTCGGCGGCATCTTGATGCTCGGCATCAATCAGGGTGGCTCCATGGTGCAGCGCCGCTAATGCCAGGACGAGGGATTTCCAGTGTGCGGCGAGATCAATAACGACGGTACTGTCTTCGTCGAGGTCAAAAAGGTCGCTGAGCAAATTGGCGCTTTTGGCTACCCAATTGTCAAACACTCGACCCGAAAGCTCGATGCGTTCTCCGCTCAATGAATGCCAAGTGAGCCACGGCGTGGCCAGGGCTCGGCGCGGTGCAAGTAGCTCCTCTACGAAAGTTCCTTGTCGGTGATTGCTGCTCATTGAACGTCCTTTAAAACTAGATACTGAGAATTCACCGAGAATTCAGGGAAGCGGAGACTCGCCCGTCTCATCTGCCTGTTTTAACGGCGTGTTGTGCCGAGAGTTTCCTGAGAAGTCTTCTTAGAATGACCTCCCCACTTGACTCTAGCGGAGTTACACCGATGTAATTAGAGGGTGAGTCCGGCGGAATCCATCACATTCTCTAGATTGATGGAATAAATGCTGCCGGATGGGTAGGGAGCATAGATGACCCGATCCACTCAAACCAATCGAAAGGTCAACATCACCATGGCGAATCTGGAGCAGGGGTACTCCGAATTTTCGACCTCGGCTGTGGCGTCCGCTCAGTACGGGCTCGAAGACGCACCGTCTGACTGGTTTGTCGACCCTCAAGCCGGTGAGTCCGCTCGTGTCGCAGTAGCAGCTGATCTTGAGACTGCTGCCGACAATTATCTTAAAGAGCACGACACGGCACCAGAGGCTGAAGAAATTCCTTCAGTTGGCTCCTGGGCGCCAGAGCTTGACGAGGACGATGAAGTACGCGACACCATCAAAGCCGTATGGCTTGGTGTTGGCGGCGAAGTTGATGAGGGCGAACTGGGCTGGCAGGCCCGCGCACTGTGCGCGCAAACAGACCCGGAAGCGTTTTTCCCTGAAAAGGGTGGTTCAACTCGCGACGCGAAACGTGTCTGCGGCGCATGTGTTGTACGTTCCGAATGTCTAGAATATGCCTTAAGCAATGACGAGCGCTTCGGCATATGGGGAGGGCTCTCAGAGCGCGAACGTCGCCGTCTACGGAAACGAGCAATCTAATTCGTCCGCCAATTCACGTCACCGCCATCGTTGCCTCGCACGATGGCGCTGACTTTTTACCACGCACTTTAGCCGCACTTCGCAACCAGTCGCGGCCCATTGAACGCTTTGTCGGAGTGGACGCTTCGTCCTCCGATGCTTCACTGGAGGTATTGCGGGCCAACTTGCCTTCCAACGCGGCTCTACTAGTCGCCGACGAGGGGTCCTTGGGCCTCTCGTTGGAAGTTGCCGTCTCGCAATTGCCTGAAGCACGCCAAGACCGCGACGAATGGCTGTGGATCATCCACGATGACTCGATGCCAGCACCAGATGCGCTCGAACACCTCACACGGACGGTTGAAGCGTCCGAGTCGGTGTCCATTGCCGGTTGTAAGTTGTTGGACATCGATAACCCGCGTCACCTGGTTGAGGTGGGGTTGAGCGTTGACCGTAAAGCTCAGCGCCTGACCATGATCGATACCGACGAAGTCGATCAGGGACAGTACGACGGACGCAGCGATTACTTCGCAGTTTCCTCGGCTGGCATGTTCATTCGCCGTGAGGTCTTTGAAGACCTCGGCGGATTTGACCCGGCCATTCCTGGCCGTGGTGATGATGTCGATTTGTGCTGGCGAAACCGCCTGGCCGGACACCGCGTGGTGGTGGTACCGGCCGCAAAGATGTACCACCAGGTTGAGGTTGTTAACTCCCTGGCTGGACCGCGCGAAGCCAAACGATCAGAAGTCTTCCAACGCCTGAAGTTTGCTTCACCCTTGGTATTGCCTTTCCTATGGATTGGTCTGCTCCTAGGCGGCATCGGTCACTTATTATTGGCGTTGCTGGCCAAGGACCCAGGCCATGGCTTTAGCCATCTCGGCGCCACGCTGCGTGGCCTCTTTACCCCGGGTAAGCTTGCCAGCTCGCGCCGAAACGTAGCTGATATTCGTCAGATTCCGCGCCGACAGGTGCGCAAACTGATGACTTCGGCGTCCCAAGTCCGCGAATACCGTCGCAACTTCAATACCGGTCGCGACGATGCAGATGTTTACGGTGACGGGAGTGGCGCGGATGCCACGGTAGAACCCAGTGGCGATAACTTCTCGGATTTTGTGCGCATCGCACGTCCACCGCGCACCACCGCGGTACTTTCCTTGATCCTGGCACTCCTACTCTCGGTAGCGGCCTCGATGATCGCTTGGCGAAACGTTATTGGCGCCTCAGCACTCTCCGGTGGCGCCCTGCGTCCGTTCTCGCAGAGCACGCAAGAAATCGGCGCCAACGCGCTGTCTTGGTGGCAGAACATCACCACCGGTCTAAGCGCACCGCCAGATAACTCGGATTTATTGTTCTGGCTGTTCTCGCTGGTGACCTTTGGTCACGCGAACCAGGCGTCCGCGTTCCTGTTCCTGGCTGCGATGCCGCTGGCCGCGTTCACCGCTTGGTGGGGGATCGGAGCCGTGAGCCGTTCACGCGCCGTACGATTCTTCGCCGCACTGATCTGGGCACTGCTTCCGTCCTTGACCTCCTCATTGGCCTCGGGTCGAGTTGGTTCAGCCCTCGTGCACATTCTTTTGCCGCTGTTTGTTCTCGCAGTACTGCGTTCCATGAATGCACACGTGGGTGTTGAAGGCGCCAAGCCTAAAACACCTAAGCAACGCTCCGTTTCCGCGTGGACTGCTTCGGCGTCAGCAGCCCTCTTATTGTGGGCAATTTCTGCCGGTTCCATGGCGTTCTTCCTGACCCTGACGGTGCTGATCTATGTTCTGGCCCTGAGCGCGCTGCAACGAGCTCGTAGCCTGTGGTGGATTCCTTTGCCAGCGTTGGTCTGGAACCTTCCGCTGTTGATCGCTGCGTTGAGCGAACCGCGTTTACTATTTACCGAACCTGGGGCGGGCACCGCGTTTTCACCTGCATCCCCATGGCAGATGTTGCTGGGCTTCCCAGAGGCATTTGATCCGCAGGCCGGTTTGGCGGGCTGGGACATGCTCCCAACTGGTCCGTGGGCACTGGTGGCCGCACTATTGATCGGTGCGCCGGTGATCGTCTTGGCCGTCGTGGGAACGCTGAGCTCAGCGTTTAGTAACAGCGTGATCATGCGTCGTAATTCGCGCCGCTTGCTCTTCGGTGCCGTCTTGGCATTAGCTGCAGGCTGGGGTGTTGGCTTTATTCCGGTCACCATGGATTCGCACACCACGGTCACCGCCTACACCGGACCTTTTGTTTCCTTCGTTGCCTTCGCCTTCATGGCGGCAGCGGCCAACGCCCTGGCAGCGTTGCGACACGAAGATAAGCCACGCGCGCTTCGAGCCGGCGCTTCGCGTTCAGTTCTTAGTGTGATGGCCGCCTTGGTAGTCGTGGCGGTTCTGGCTTCTGGCTCGGTACTCCTGGCTACTCAGCTGAACCCGACCGCGGCTTCAGAATCCTTGACCAAGCTGGTGAACACCCAACAGGTGAGCGCTTCGCAGCCACGTACCTTGCCAGCCACGGCCGCTGATGCAGGTCGTTCGGAATTCCAAGAACGCACCCTGGTGCTCAGCCCACGCTCATCGGGTGAAATAGATAGCCAGCTAGTTTCCGGCTCCGGCGAAACCTTGGACAGCATCAGCCGGTATTCACAGGTGAAGCAACTCACCGGGAGCCTGCTGAATCCAGAACGCAATGAAGGCTCCATTACCGCTTCGGTGCAAAGCAAGGCTGTAGCCATGCTGCTTTCCGAATCTGCGCTGGATTCTCGTGATTCCTTGCGCGAATTGGGCATCGGCTACATCGTGTTGAACGAAACCGGCGAATCCGTGCCAGCCACCGTGCGCACCCTGGATGCTGCCACCGGCCTCGCCTCGGTAGGCCAGACCGATAGTGGTTGGCTCTGGCGTGTGGATTACGGGACTTCGGCAGGCACCGAAGGTACTGGTTTTGCTCGTATCATCGACAAGGACGGTGCCGTAACGGTACTGCCAAGCGATCATGGTCGAATCAATAAGGTTCAGGTCCCGGCTTCTGATTCGGAACGTACTTTGGTGCTGGCTACCGTGGCTGACCCAAAGCTGCGCGCCAGCCTTGACGGTGAGTCACTACGCTCGGTGGCTTATCCAGAAGATTCTGAGACCCGCTGGGCACAGGCCTTTGAAATTCCGGCTGCTGGTGGCGAACTGACGCTGTCACACAAGGAAACCATGGCCACCCCAATGCTGATCCTTGGCGGTGTGATCTTGCTGATCACGGCATTGCTGGCCATTCCGGTGCCTAGCTCGCGTCGCTTTGCGAACTATCGCAATAGTGATTACCGGTTCCGTGAGCCACGTGCCGAGAATGAGGAACTGGCTGACGGTTCCGAAGTTCTCGCCGCAGCAGAAGTTCAGGGCCCTTCGACAGCAACTGGTACTTTGCCACGTAGCCGCCGTGAAGCCCGCGAACGTGCCAACGAGATCAGAGAAAACTTGACCCCGAAGCTCAACGACCGAATTTCGGACGATGACGCCGAGCAGGAGAAGAAGTAGTGAGCGACGAAAAGAACGTGAACTCAGCGGATTCTGCTGACAAGCCAGTCGAACAAGTTCCTGCGCCAAAACCTGTGGCCAAGCCGGAAGACACCACTCAAAGTCCACAGCCGGTATCCGCTGCGCTGTCTAGGGCCGAGCAAAAGGCCATCAAAGCCAAAGCCAAGGTGGATGCCAAGCTGGAAAAGGCCCGCGCCAAGGAAGCGCAGCATCGTGCCAAGGCTGAGGCCAAGACCTCGGCTAAGGAAGAGAAAGCGCGCGAAGCACAGCAGGCAGCTGCAGCTAAGGCTGCCCAGCAGGATAAGCAGGGCAAGCAGGACGCTACCTCGAAGGACTCCGCCAAGCCTGCCGTTGCTTCGACCCCAGAGGCAAAGACAGAGCCAACCAAGGAATCGGATCCTTCGGACAGCAACAGTGATGCATCGAAAACCGCTGCAAAAACTGATGCAAAAACCGATGCTCCATCCGAAGCTAAGGCTGAGGCGAGGGAACAATCTGATGTTGTTCCTGCCCAAGATTCAGCCGGCGTCAGTTCAACAGATCAGCCGGTGACCTCAAGTTCTCAGGCCGAGCCTAAAAAGCCTGTAGAAGAGAAAAAGTCGGCTACGCCGGCGGATGACAACGCTGAGAAGGCCACCGAAGCCAGTGAGTCTTCGCAAAGTGGTTCGCCGGCCGTAGCTCCTGCCGCGGCTACAACCGCTGCAGCGGCCTCCAAGGACTCAGCAGAGCCAGCCAGCAGTACTTCGGTTTCAAAGGAAACGACATCCACCGATCAGGAACCCGAGAACGCTAAGGCAGCAAAGCGCCGTCGCAAACTAGAAAAGATCCGAGCAGCTGAGGCAGCTAAGGAAGAGCAGGCATCAAAAGCCCAGGCCACCGAAGCCCACGTCGACAGCAAGGCTACCGACAAACAAGTCAGTGCTCGACGCAAAAAACTAGATAAGGCTCGTGCTGCTGCAAGTAAGGACGCTGCCACCTCATCCACACGCAAAAAAACCGGTGCGGTGCTTTTGAGCCTCGCAGCAGTGCTCGCTGCCGGTGCCGTCGTAGGTGGTGGGTCGCTCATTGCTCCCAAGGCTGCGGAAAAGACCCTGCCAGCGGCAGTAACTAATCTGCCAGCCGGTGACGCCATCAGCATCTGCGCGCCAACACCGCAACTACTCAAGGGCGTTGACGGAACGGATCCGCAGTTTACTGCCGGCGCCAAGGACATCGCCAGCAACCTGCGCAGCATTGCTGTCTCCGATTTGGCCAAGCGCATCCCTGGATCTTCATTCGCCAATCTTGACGGTAGCTCGCAGCGTTCACTGACCGATCGCATCGCAGAAGCCGAAGCACTCGAAGCCCGCGGATCTGACGATGCCGGGCAGACGGGACGAAGCAGCAAGATCTCCACGGTGAATGATCTTGATAAAGCCCAGATGTACTCGCTACAGCCATTAGGCGGTTTGGCCTCTGAAGGTAGTGCACTACGTAGCTACCAAGCCAAGGACGGCGACCTTGCGGGCCTAGCCACCTCAACCTGTCAGGCACCAGCATCTAACTGGCGATTTACCGGCCTGCAAACCAGCACCGGCTCCACCAGCCTGATGAACCTTTCGAATCCAACGCATACCACCGCCCAGATTTCTGTGCGCTTGCGTGGACCCGAGGGTCTCATTGATACTCCGACCTTGCAGAGCATCGTGCTTGCTCCGGGGGAGAGCCGCACCTTGGTGCTGGGCGGTTATGCCCAGAATATGGATTCGGTCTCTGCAGAGGTCACCAGCATTGGTGGCAAGATCACCGCGTCGGTACAGCAGGCAGCATTGCGTGGCTTGACCCCTTCGGGTGTTGATATGGTCGCTGCTAACGCTTCGGCATCTAATACTCAGGTCATCCCGGGCGTATGGATTGATGAGAAATCAAATGTTGACGCGCTGAGCAAGGACGATAGTTCGCTCGTGCCACAGTTGCACGTCTCGGCCACTGGTTCTTCTGGAGCTGGGTACAAGGTCAAGGTTCTGGGTAAGGACGGTGAAGTCGCGGCCAGCTTTGATGACAATCTGGCAGTGGCCTCCAACGCCACCGATATCCAAAGCCTGAAACAACTTGCCGGCGGCTACTACACCATCGTGGTGGAGTCCGATGCCCCGGTCACCGCATCGGTACGTATGGTCCGTGGTAGTGATCCGAAGGACTCCTCGGATACCGCATGGGCAGCAAGTTCCAATGTGCTTGCCGGAACGCAGGCAATGCCGCTCCCAGCCAATGGCACCGGAAAGTTCGCCTTGGCGGCCGTTGACTCTGACTCTTCGGTTGAAGCCACCGTCGTGAGTAAAGACGGTAAGCTCAATAAGAGCACTAAGCTGGAGATTAACGCAGGTTCAAGCATTGTGTTTGACCCTAAGTCCGTAGCGGATGACGCGCAGGCAGTGATTTTCTCGACCGACGCGAACACCTACATTGGACAGCTGACCCTCAGCTCCGAACGGACTATCGCTTGGGCTGCCATGCCTCAGGCTAATGCCGGTCGCGACGGCATTGTGGTGAATATCGGCGGGTAGCTTCCCGTCACCAAGGAATAAGTTTTATGGTTACCCCCTTCGGCTGGCTAGCTAGCCGAATCACTTTGCAGCGCCGTTCCCTGCGCGCTGCGAGCCTGACCGCAATGATTGCTGCCATCTTGATCATCGTTGGTGGTGGCGTTGTCCGTGTGACTGGTTCAGGTCTGGGCTGTCCCGACTGGCCCGCGTGCACGCAGGGGTCTTTGGCCCCTACAGCTCAGATGGGCATTCACGCCACCATCGAGTTCGCGAACCGCTTGTTGACCACGGTGCTCTGCGCCGCGGTGGGTTGGGTGATTATTGCGGCCCGACTGCAGCGTGAGCCGGTACCGGGCATCACCCGCTGGGCCTGGGTGCAGTTCTGGCTGGTGGTACTCAACGCTGTGATCGGCGGAGTGACCGTGTGGGTCAAGCTCAATCCGTTCATGGTGGCAGCGCACTTCTTGGCAGCTACATTGCTGTTGACGGCGGCAGCCATCACTTGGGATAAAACGCAGAACGTGATGGTTGACGAACAACCGACCGGCACCGAGAAGCTGAAATCACTGGGCACCATCATGCTGGCGCTGAACGCCGTGTTGGTCATTGTTGGTACTGCGGTAACCGGTTCAGGTCCGCACGCAGGAGACTCAGCCGACGTGCCCCGCATGGGATTTGATTGGCAGAGCATTACCGTGATCCACTCGGTGATCGCAGTTCTGGCCCTGGTAGTCGTCCTGGTGATCTGGCGTACCGCGGAAGCACAACAAGTTCCTGGGGTCGTGCGCAAAGCAAAAATGTACGTGCTGGTTTTTGCCGGCCAGGGCCTGATTGGGATTATTCAGGCACTGACACACCTTCCCGAATCATTGGTGGTCTGCCACCTGGTGGGTTCAGCGTTGGTGTGGATTGGTGCGGTCAGATTGATGCTTGCCAGCCATGCACCACAACCATCGGGGATCGCCGCGGCTCACTCGTAGTCGGGGTCATCCGGGAAATATGACGGGTCGATCTCGCTAATCGGTTTGACCCAGAGCTGAGCCACCTCATGAACGATGCACTGGTGAACCATGTCCAATAATTCTCCAGGGGTATCGGCAATTTGTTCGATGGGCAACCGAAAGATGATGATCTTCGCTCGCTCATGAGCCGAGGCTGGAACGCACGATGCCAAGGGGATTCGATCGCCAATGGCCTGCGCCTGATTAATCAGCTTGTCGCTAGGAACCGGTTCAATCAAGAAGTCAATGAGTTCAATTCTCTTCGGCCAACGTTCGGAGAGCCGCTGAGCACTGGCCATGACTGCGTCATCAAATCGTTCCTGGCGTGAGCGGTAGGCAGGAAGATGCATCGGAATCAATGGCCCCCGACGCCCCCGGCCATGACGATTGCGTCGCGGGCCGCTGGGTTGATTCGGCAACTTGGAGTTCATCACCTCAGCCTATCCCTTGCTCAGAGGATGGCAGTGCATCGGCCCGCAAATGCTCTCCTAGATCCCCGGCTAGTGAGCATGCCCCGAGTAGAATGGAAAACGTGGAAGGTCTTCGTCTTTGTTCTCGCCCGGCTTGCCGTGAAGCAGCTTACGCCACCCTCACATACGTCTATGCAGATTCAACGGCTGTATTAGGTCCTCTAGCGACCTATCCAGAACCGCACTGCTATGACCTCTGTGCCCGGCACGCCAATCGCCTCACCGTCCCCAGCGGCTGGAACCTGATCCGCGGGGCCCTGCCCGAAATACTGGAACCAGAGGACGAACTCAACGCCCTAGTTGATGCGGTGCGCGATAAGCAGCCACAATCCCGCGAGCCACGCCATGCTGCCAGTTCTCCGGCCGACTCAATACGTGCCCGCGAAAACCGCAACCAGCGCTTTGACTCGCGCGTACGACTGGCCGTTCTACCAGATCAAGATCAGTAAGCTTCTTTCACAGAACTTTTCACCTGCGTTTGTGCTTGTGTCTGAGCCGAAACGTGATTTAGGTGTGGTAATCCGTCGCAACTGCCTTTCAGGTGGATAAGCTGAAGGCGCGTAAGCCCTAGTCGGTTTGCCAACGACCCTAAAATATCACACCATCGCGCGAATTGCAGGAGGTCTGCTCATGGCTGAGGCGGCGAAAAACCCTACCGGAGGGCAAGGAAATACGGGCCAGCCCGTATCGGCTAGCCCTGAAGGTGCGCCAAAACCGAAGGCGTCTCTGAGCCAAAAAGCTGAAGAACTTGCTGCGCGACTAGAAGCCCACAAGAATCAGGCCCAAGCAGAAGCAGCTAGCGAAGCAGCAGAGCGAGAAGCACGCAAGGAAGCAGTGCGACGAGCCATGTCTGGCAAGCCGCAGCCTTCCGCGAAGCCCGAGGAAGCAAAGCCCGCTGCCAAGAAACCAGAGCCAGCTAAGAAGCCAGAACCAGCTAAGGCTGCACCGGCTAAACCAGCAACTCCGGCTAAATCTGCAGCGCCCGCAGCGGCACCAAAGCCTGCCCAAGCCAAGCCTGCGGCCAAGACCGCTGCCGGTAAAGCAGCACCCGCCAAACCAGCTGCCGCCAAGCCTGCGCCCGCAAAACCAGCAGCCAAGCCACAGGCCAAAGAACCAGTGGAAGACGTTATTCGCGCCATCAAGCTTCCTCATGAGATCGAGGCCGAAAAGCAGGCCAAGACTCAGAACGCGGCACCAGCAACGAGCGTTCAGCCACGGGTTGAAGAGCAGAGCACCACGACCGAGCAGCAGGTTCCTCCGGTAGCGGTGGCCCCGAAAACCGGGTCGCTTCCTACCACTAAGGCTGCTGTGGCACAGGCCCGCAATCGTGTCTTTGGTAGTTATGAGCCAGAGCCTGAACGCTCGGAAGCCGCGGTGAAGCGACGCGTCGCCCGTGAGCGTGCCTTGAACTCCAAGCCACCGCTAGGTCGCACCGTTCAGGTGATTGTGGCTCTCATCTTCCCGGTACTCACGCTGATCACGGCCATTCGACTGATCGCTACCCCAGCGTTCCTGGCGATGTCCTATGCCCGCCCAGGATTCCCCAGCGACAGTTTTGGTTTCACCGATGCCCAACGCCTGACCTACGGTAGCTACGGCGTGGACTATCTGAACAACTTTGCTGGCCCAGAGTACTTAGCTGGACTTAAGCTGCCGACCGGATCAACCATGTTCACCGAGGGCGAGGTGCAGCACATGGTCGATGTGAAGAACTTGATTGGCTTTGCCTACATCCTTGGCGTCGTCTTGGCGATCTTGCTGATCGTTGGCCTCTGGTACCTGGCAAAGCGCTACGCCGGGGGAGTGCGTCGTTCACTGTTCTCCGGGGCGATTTTGACGCTGGTCATGATTGCTGCCCTTGCGGTATCCGCACTGATGGGATGGGAATCCTTCTTCACCCAGTTCCACGCACTGTTCTTCTCCCAGGGGACCTGGACCTTCAGCGTCAGCGATACGCTCATCCGCTTGTACCCAGAACAGTTCTGGATGGACAGCGCCATCGGCATCGCGGTGATCATCGTGGTCACGGTTCTCGTGGTTTTGATCAGCTGCTGGCCAACGGGCCGCCGACGCGAAGCTTCCCGACTGCGTCAGGAAGCCCGAGCCTTTGGCATCGGCAATTAGCAAATAACGCATTAAACAGTTCAGGCGCCGCATCCGCGGCGCCTGAACTGTTTAAGAAGTGACTCAGAAGTATCTAAAAAGTGGCAGTCTACTTGGTGTAGAGCGCTTGGATCTGATCGTCGAATTCATCCAGAACTTTCTGGCGTTTGAGCTTCAACGAATTGGTTAGGTGACCGGATGCTTCGGTGAATTCCTCATCGAGGACCACAAATTTGCGGATAGATTCTGCTTTAGACACCGTGAGATTTGCGGTGTTCACGTAGCTTTGAATCTCGGCAATGACTTCGGGATGCACCGCAGCCTGCTCCAAGGAAAGCTCACCAAGCCCCTTGGCCTTGCCCCAGAGAACAAGTTCTTCACGATCTAAGGTCACCATGGCAGTAATGAACGGACGCTGTTCACCCACGAGCACACACTGAGCCACAATACGTCCTGCGCGGACCATTTCCTCCAACGGACCGGGGGAGACGTTCTTGCCACCGGCGGTCACAATCAGTTCCTTCTTACGCCCGGTGACCTTGAGGTACCCATCCTCATCGAGGACACCGGTATCACCGGTCTTGAAGTAACCCTCGGCGTCAAAAACTTCTGCCGTGGCCTTGGGATTGTTGTGATAACTGGAGAAGACACCAATACCCTTGATGAGGATCTCGCCGTCCTCAGCAATCCTGACGCTGGTTCCCGGGATAGGACGGCCCACAGTGCCAACCCGGGTGCGGGAGGCCTGATTCACCGTGGCTGGTGCGGTGGTCTCGGTGAGTCCGTAGCCCTCGACCAGCTGAATACCGGCGCCACGGAAGAAGTGCGCGAGGTCTTCGTTCAGTGCGCTGGCACCGGAAATGGCGTAACCACACTCCTCGCCGAAAACGCCACGAAGCTTTGGATAGAGCACCTTGTTAAAGACTGCATGGCGGGCGCGCAATGACAGTGGCATGCGTGCCTTGAGGCCACGAGCTCGGGCATCACGGATTTTGGAGACCTCAATGGCGGTCTGCTCAGCCTTCAAAAACAATTCGGCCTTGCCAATACTCTCTGCGCTTGCCAGTGCGGTGGTGCGAATCTTTTCGAACACGCGCGGTACGGCCAACAAGAATCCTGGCTTCACCGCTGCCATGTCCGATACGAGGTTGGCCATGGAACTGGAATGAGCAATGATCGAGCCACCGTGAATACAGGTCTGCTGCACCGCACGGGCCAGTACGTGGGCTAGCGGTAAGAACATCAATGTAGGACGGTGATCACCGAGGATATCGAGCATATGCCCGGCCAGATTGTGGGCGACCATCGCGAAGTTAGAGTGGGACATATTGCATCCCTTAGGACGTCCCGTGGTGCCAGAGGTATAGACCATCGTGGCCACATCTTCGAGTTTCATCGAGGAGCGACGGGACTCCACGAGCTGCTCATCAACTTCTTCGGGATCTACCAGTAAGTGATGCAGTCCGGCGGAAGGAATCAGCGACTTATCGTCCTGGTCCGCTCCCTCAAAAATGTGAATGCGAACTTCTTCGCCCAATTGGGCCACGGCCTGTCGCACGTTGGCGCGCAGGTCATGGTCTTCGGCGAAGACGACGCGGGCTGAAGAATCACGCAGGATCCATTCGATCTGGAATGGGCTCGACGTTTCGTAGATGGGCACTGAGACACCGCCAGCGAACCAGATGGCTTCTTCTGCCAGCGCCCACTCGTAGCGCGTGCGCGAGACGATGGCGACTTTGTCTCCTGGCTGAAGCCCGTCGTTGATCAGGGTGGTTGCCAGACGCTTCACGTCCTTCAGGAAGTCTCCTGCATTCACATCATGCCAGGTACCATCACGCTGCACACGAAACAACGGCTGGTCTGCACCTGCTGCGACCCGATCGAGGAGAAGATTCGTCGTATTAACCTCTGGCGCTAACTCAGTAAGTAGCTCGACTGATACTTCTTGCATGGAAGAGAAAATCCTTTGGGAATCGAAATGGTCAAAGTGGCCTAATTCATGGTTGCAAGCACCAGTGTGTGGTGTTGTTTAGCCCCAGCTGGGGATCCACACGTGCATTCGCCACAGGTCATCTGCAATCATTTGTCCTGACCAAATTGACCAGAAGAAAGCTGAAGTGAGTAGGAATAACACTATAACGAGGGTGAGAACGATAATGCGTGCTCGGTAGACGGGACCACTGTTTGGCTCACGCGGAATGAACCTGCCAATCATATACGTCAACGAAAGAATCATGAACGGAACCAACGGCAGGGTGTAGAAGAAGAACATCGTACGTTCTGGATACATCAACCACGGCAGGAAGCCAGCCACAGCCGAAGACAAGATCGCCCCGGCACGCCAGTCGCGGGCACCGATCCACCACAGGATCAACAAGAACATACTGATCGAGCAAGCCCACCACAGCAGGGGGTTGGGTAGGTCGGTAATGACTTCGGTGCAACGCTTCAGATCGCAACCGTTCACGCCCTGGTCGTAACCTTCAAAGTAGAACAGCACTGGGCGGCCGGCAAAAGGCCAAGTCCATGGCGAGGACTGCCAGCCGTGTTCTGAAGTCAGCCCCGTATGGAATTCATAGCCTGCCTGGTGATAGTGCCACAGCGACCGCAGCGGTGCAGGCAGCCAACTGATCCCTTCACCGGGGTGCTCTTGCGCCCACTGTCGGTAGCGTCCACCGGAAGTGATTAACCAACCGGTCCAGGTCGATAGGTAAGTGATGAACATCAGCGGAATCATCGTGAAGAACGAGTAGATTCCATCACGGGTGAAGGCCGCCCGCTGCCAGTGGTGGATCCCCGCGGTGCGCCGTGCAGCAAAGTCCCACAGCACCGCCATAATGCAGAAAACAGCAACAAAGGACAATGCAGACCACTTGATGCCCACAGCGCCACCGAGCATCACTGCGGCAACCAGTCGCCAGGGGCGCCACCAGAGCATTGGACCTTGCGAGAGCAGGAAGTCATCGGGCCTATTGCCAGCAGGCACGGAAAGTTTTTTAGCTAATTGGGTGCGCCCATGAACTCGATCCTTGAGTAACGCATAAAACGCTGCAATTACGAAGAACATCAGGAAAATATCCAAGAGCGCGGAACGTGACATCACGATGGAGTGACCGTCGATGGCCATCAAGAGCCCTGCGATGCCACCCAAGGTATGTGAACCGAAAAGCAATCGAGCGCACAGGGTGACAAGCAGCACCGAGAGGGTGCCAAAGAGAGCCGTGCTGAATCTCCAACCGAAGCCGTTGAAGTCACCGAAGAGCAACATGCCCAAGCCGATGAGCCACTTACCTAGGGGCGGATGTACGACAAAGGACGGATCGTTTGTTAGCTGGGGGTCACCAGCAATGAACTGTGCGTCGCTATCGTCAGCCCATTCTCGTTCATAACCACTTTGCAACAGTGAGAACGCGTCTTTAACGTAATAGGTCTCGTCAAAGATCAGCATGTGCGGATGTGCAAGATTAACAAAACGCAGGAGCCCGGCCAGCAACGTCACGGCCAGTGGAATGATCCACAGCAGCGGTCCGCTGAGCGTAACGGTAGGGAGAAGCCGCTGTTTCAGGCTCTCGAAAGTGAAGGCCTGTCGCATGGAGCGAACATGGCCAGTATTCGCGGAGTTAAGAGTCGAGATGCCCATCACCAAATCATGCTACCGGCGTAAGGGTAGGAATGTGGTCTTTTCGTACTTCGCGTAGGCTTAAGATTGTGCAGATCTCAGAGAATGAGGGCGTTATCGTCCTCGGTGCTACCCCAATTGGCAATCTATCCGATGCTTCGCCTCGTTTACGAGAGATAATGGCCAGCGCGGATATTATCGCGGCCGAGGATACGAGGAACTTCCATCACCTGGCCCACGCGCTGGGAATCAAGATCACTGCCAAGGTGATGAGTCTTCATGAGCACAACGAAGCACACAAACTCTCAGAAGTTATCGACCTCGCCGCCCAAGGGGCCACCGTACTGGTTGTCTCCGATGCCGGAATGCCCGCCGTATCTGATCCCGGCTACCCGCTGGTGGCTGCCGCACTGAGTGCCGGTATTCGGGTGACTGCGGTGCCTGGGCCATCTGCTGTTCTCACCGCGCTGTCACTGTCGGGGCTTCCTACCGGCCGTTTCACCTTTGAAGGGTTCTTGCCACGCAAGGCAGGAGAACGGCGCAAGCGACTGGATTCTTTGCTGAGTGAAGAACGCACGATGGTGTTTTTTGAAGCCCCACACCGCCTCAGCGATTTCCTAGAGGCAGCCATCGAAGCCTATGGCGAAGACCGTCAGGCAGCGGTCGCCAGGGAACTGACCAAGAAGTTTGAAGAGGTCCGTCGCGACTCACTAGGTGCACTGAAGCAGTGGGCGGATCAGGGCGTTCGCGGTGAAATTGTTGTGGTGGTCCATGGTGCGCAAGCAGCAGAGCCTGCCACGGTTGAAGAGCTCTTGCCCAAGGTCGCTGAACTGGTGGAGCAAGGCACTCGAATGAAGCAAGCTGTTGGTGAAATCGCTGAGAAGTTCGGTGTGAAAAAGCGCGATCTTTATGAAGCTGTTCTGGCGCAACGTCACGAAGCGAATTAATAGCGAAATTCGCATAGGCTGATTGCACAATGAATCTGCGCTTTTATAGTGCACAGGGCGATTTACAGTTCGCTTGTGCCGAGAATAGCGTAGGCATCAACGACGATTAGTTTCATTTAGAGTTTCAGGAGATGCGCGTATGTCGATCACTGCCCAGCGCGAAGCAGAACTGCTTGCAAAGGTTCCAACCGGTCTTTTGATCAATGGCGAATGGCGCGATGCCTCGGATGGTGGCACGTTTGACGTGCTGGATCCAGCCACCGGAGAAAAATTGCTGACCCTGGCCAGCGCCACGAGCGAAGATGCTCTGGCCGCCTTGGACGCAGCTGATGCAGTTCAGGCTGAGTGGGCTTTGACCGCACCACGCGAGCGTGCTGAAATCTTGCGCCGCGCCTTTGACCTGGTCACCGAACGCAAAGATGACTTTGCCCTGCTGATGAGCCTAGAAATGGGTAAGCCATTGGCTGAGGCCTACGGCGAAGTGACCTATGGTGCAGAATTCCTGCGCTGGTTCTCAGAAGAGACCGTGCGCCACTACGGCCGCTACGTCACCACCCCAGAGGGCAAGAACAAGGTTCTCGTTCACCACAAGCCAGTAGGCCCATGCCTGCTGATCACCCCATGGAACTTCCCGCTGGCAATGGCTACCCGCAAGGTTGGCCCAGCAGTAGCCGCAGGTTGCACCATGGTGCTCAAGCCAGCCAAGCTGACCCCACTGACTTCCCAGCTGTTCGCCGCCACCATGATGGAAGCTGGCCTGCCAGCAGGTGTGCTGAACGTGGTTTCCGGTGCATCGGCATCGAAGATCTCCGGCCCATTGATGCAGGATGACCGCCTGCGCAAGGTCTCATTCACCGGCTCCACCCCAGTGGGTAAGCAGCTGATGAAGGATGCCGCAGACAAGGTGCTGCGCACCTCGATGGAACTGGGAGGCAACGCACCATTCATCGTCTTCGAAGATGCTGACCTGGATGCAGCAGTCGAAGGCGCCATGGCAGCGAAGATGCGCAACATGGGTGAAGCTTGCACCGCAGCGAACCGTTTCCTGGTTCACGCCGATGTTGCCGAAGAATTCACCGCCAAGTTTGCTGAAGCGATGAAGGCTCTGAAGCCAGGTCGTGGCACCGAAGCCGACACCACGGTAGGCCCACTGGTTGAAGAGAAGGCTCGCGACGAGGTTCACGCCTTGGTGGAAGCTGCTGTCAGCGCAGGTGCAACCGCTATCACCGGTGGCGCACCAGTAGAAGGCCCAGGCTACTTCTACCAGCCAACCGTGCTGGCTAATGTGGCCAACGATGCCAAGATCCTGACCCAGGAAATCTTCGGCCCAGTGGCCCCAGTAACCACCTTCACCTCGGAAGAACAAGCCATCAAGCTGGCTAACTCCACCGAGTACGGTTTGGCTTCCTACATTTACTCGCAGGACTTCAACCGCATGTTCCGCGTTTCGGAGCAGATTGAATTCGGCCTGGTTGGTTTCAACGCCGGTGTCATCTCCAACGCTGCCGCACCATTTGGTGGCGTGAAGCAGTCCGGCCTGGGTCGTGAAGGCGGCGCCGAAGGTCTGGGTGAATACACCACCGTGCAGTACATCGGTATCGCGGATCCATACGCAGCCAAGAAGTAATTACTAAGCATCAAACGATGCTCATAGACAGTTCAGGCCCAGCCATTTGGCTGGGCCTGAACTGTCTTAAAGACACTATTTACCGGTGGACTGCTGAACCTTTCTCCTGTCACCCGGTGCCGAATTCACGGACTTCGGGAAAAGGAAACTGAGGATTCGACGTCCTATCGGCAGCTCGCCTCGAAGTTGATTTTGAACCTCATGTAAAGCGTTCAAAAGCCCCGGGGCTTCTTGTTCCTGAATATGCCGTGATGCATAGAAACTGAGCTCGATAGCACGTTGGAGCACGCGTAATTCTTCGGTAAGTCTAGGATGGTCATCGGCCAGTCGCACAAGGTAGTCTCCCACCGATTCGTGGACTCCACACGGAACTGAAGCATCCATTCCGACGCTGAGCAGTTCGTTCCAGAGCGCCTGCGCAGATTCCTGATTGCCTGCCCGGATCACCTCTAAGCGTTTTTGTCTTGCCTGATGCCGGCGCCATGGTGCGATACATAATCCTGCAATGACCAACAGAATAATCAGTGGGGCAAGCCAGATCGCGGTACTGTCATCGCTACTCTGTGTCCCCGCCGTAGCTTGTGGCGTTTCGGACGGCGATTCGGAACTTGATGGGGTGCTACGCGCAGTGGGTACTTCAGGTGCAGTACTTTCCTGTTCAGTGACGGCTCGTGTAGGTTCCGGCGCGTAAGTTGGTGTGTAGCCACGCCCTGGAGTTGGCTCGAAAGGAACCCAGCCAATACCGTCCAAGTACAACTCTGGCCAGGCATGAGCCTGCTGCCCACTCACGGTATAGCCTTTGAGCTCGGTGCCCGTTTCAAGGCTATTGGTCAGCGCACTGGCCGCCTCAGAGCTGTCAACCGTGATGGATTCGCCGGTGGCAACACCTGGGGCATAGCCCACGGCAATACGTGATGGGATTCCGGCTTCACGGGCAAGTAAGGCCATAGCCGATGCGAAATGCACGCAATACCCCTGACGTCTAGCAAGGAAGGCTTTGACTACTTCGGCATTGGCTCCGTCGTATCCTTCCCGAAGGGGAGTTCGCTCGGAGTAAACGAAATTCCCAGAACGGAAGAAATCTTGGAGGGCAACAGCTTTCTCCAGATCGCTGCTGGGGGTGCTGCCCTGTTTATAGGCTTCCTGAAGCGTTTCGTCCAGCAAGGATTGCAACGTATTGTCAGGATCTTGGGGAAGTTGGGTGTAATCATCAGCGATGAAAGTATCTTGGCCTTCGACCAGCTGATTAAGGTATTCAACGACCTGTGGGGTGACATTCAGTTGAGAGTAGGCGACTGAAACGTCATTCGTTGCGCTTAGAGCGTCGCCGCTGAGGCGGGCGGTGGAGGTTTCGTGGGTCCATGTCCAATCGCCGACAATGCCGTTGACCAGGTAACTGCGGTCAGGCAGGGGCAACAGCGGATTTCTATTACCTTTGGGCCAGGTCATCTGCAGAACTTCTTCGGTGCTACTGAACGTTGAGAAATTGTTGTTGACCGCAACGTCACCATAGTAGTCGGAATGGAACAGTCCTTCGCTCGGCTCCCAGCGTTCACCGGTGAGGTTCCTGATGACCTGCGTGCGTAGGTATGGTGCCTGATCTGCCGTCGTGTAATAGGTCAAGAACGGGTCGGATCCATTGGACCGAAGGTCTCTGCCCAGATTGATTAATGGGTCAACATTGTTGGCTAGTAAATCCCCGGAAGGGCGTTGGCCTTCGGGGAACATTCCGGTGCGGAAACCGGGCATCCAGGCACTTGCGGCGACTAATGATCCAACACAGGCCAGCACCGTGATACTAAAGATCCCCAACGTTTTCGGCTCAGCGATTGTCCGTCCGTGGTGATGACCTGGAGTCGTAGTGAAGATGTGGGGTATCAAGGCCACAAACCCCAAAATCCCGATAAGCAGAAGCGCGAGGTAACCGATTCCCGCTCCCTCTTGTTTGAATAAGGAAGCAACAATCGGGGCGAAGGACAACACAATGATGGATAACAGGGCGGTACGGCGGAAAGTAGCCAAGAGTTCCACGATGAGACTGACGCACAACGCTAGGACAAGAACGGCAAAGTCGACGTAAATGGAACTGGCTACCGGAGGAACCTGCGTAGCTAATTGGATCCCCGCTTCGGAAAGTGCAGAAAAGAACCATTGCGTAGCCGAGAAGCCGTAGGTATTTGCGGTCATCGCATCGTGGTTAGCGACGGCAACGATGGCGGCCAAAACCGCAGCGGGCAACGCCAGCCAACGAATGACATGAACGGTTCGGATGAAAGCGCTGAGAAGATGAATGGCAAAAACCGGGATGAGTAAGTAGGGGAACCACGAGAATCCCTCAATGACGCCGGTGAGGGATGCCGTCCCGGCCAGGACGGCCAATGCCAGACACACCGCGGCCAATACCCGTGGGAGGAGATTTGCTATCACCGGAGTCTGAGGCATCTTTCGACTCTCTTGATCATCTGCACGTTGTGGTGTTGGGGTATCGGTTAACTGCGTAGTCATTATGCGCCCCACATCTGTTCCGCACCCAGAGATCCAGAGAGTAAATGGACTTTCCACCCGGTACCCGCGAGCTCTTGATGCGCCGCATCGTATCTTTCCGGATGGGCTACAAGTAGGAAGATCTCAGCATGACGTACCGTTCGAGCCAATGTAGCGAGCCTTCGCGCCTGGCCAGCGGTGAGCTCTCCAAGGATCATGATGACTGGTTCGTCGCGGAACCCTAATAGCTCCTTATGCAGTTGGTCGCTGAACAGCTCTGTATCAGTAGCATCCGTCCCGTCATTATTCAGAGATAAGTCAGCAGTGGCAGCATGGAACAAATCGAAGTTTGATTGGGCGATGACATCCGAGGTAGCTTGCTGATGCTGTTCAATCAGTGGGGTGCCACTGAGATCACGGAACGAGAGCTGATAGCCGCTGCTGGCATAGCGTGAACCAATACTGCTTGCTAGGCAAAGTGCCGTTTCAAAACGGCGACTGCTCGGGAAATCTTCGTTCTTCCCGGGAATTGAAAGCCGAAGATCAACACCGCTGTGACACCAATGCTCAAAAGTAGTGTCCAAGATCAGCAGTGCTTGAGCCGTGGCGACGTGGTTTTCTTGTCGGACCATGAGTTTGCCTTGACGGGCGCTGGCTTTCCAATGGACCTGGCGAATGGAATCACCCTGCTGATAGTCGCGGATGGCGACGTCGTAATAGTCTGCGGTAGTGCTCCGTGAATGTCTGGCATCACCGGTAAGCAACTGCTCGCCAAGCGATGCGAAACGGTGCAGATCAATGAGTTCGGACCGGACCGGGACGTCCAAGGTTTCGCCGGTGTTGACCAGTCCCTTGACCAGTCCTAAAGAGTCGGAGACAACCTGTTGGGCCGGTCCTAATTGGTGAATTCCTCGGGTACCAAAGATGAGCTCATATTCCAGATCGCCGGGAGAGTCTAGGACCGGGCCAGGCCCGAAACTTTCTGGAAGTTGTTCTTGGATCATTGCCTGTTCTGAACAGTGCAATTGAACTTTGCAGACTTCTCCGACGCTGGGATTCGTGGAGAGTAAGCGTCGCTGGACTCTGGTGCGTCCGCGCAGGCTCAGGGTGAAAAGCCAGCTAACTACCGCTAGGACAATCAGGCTGATGCCCAATGCCATGAGTTCGTGGCGGCCGAAAAGGTGGGCCAAAAATACTAGAAGGATTCCGGCGCCAAGCGTGCACCACCCACGCACGGTAAATAACTCAAGGCGTAACCGCCGGAGTACTGCTGGGCTCGAGCTTTGAGAACGAATCCAGGACAGGGCATTACGCGAGTCGAAGCGAGGTATCTTCTCCATCAGAGGTCAGCTAGCTCACCGGTGTGCTGGCGAGGAGCTCCTGAATGAGGTCTTGGGTATCCACCCCATCGGCAATAGCACGTCGAGTGAGGATCAGACGATGGTTGAGCACCATCTGTGCCACGCTGCGCACGTCTTCTGGAAGTACATGGTCCCGGCCACTAATGGCCGCGCGCGCTTTGGCAGCCCGAACCCACTGAATGAGGGCACGAGGTGAGGCACCAAGCTGGACGTGCGGATGGTTTCGGGAAGCTCGACCCAAATCCACAACATAGGAACTCAAGCGTTCGGTGACGGTGACCGAGCTGACCTGTTCGATCATCTGCTGCAGATCAGGCAACTGTAATACGGGGGATAGGGTGTCCAGCGGCTCGTGATGGTGGTGGCCAGCGATCATCGATATTTCGGCCTCACGCTGCGGATATCCCAAAGAAATACGTCCCATGAAGCGGTCGCGTTGCGCTTCGGGCAGGGCGAAGGTCCCTTCGGAATCTACGGGGTTCTGGGTAGCAACGACCATAAAAGGCTGTTCCAGAGGATGCGTGATGGAATCAACGGTCACTTGAGTCTCTTCCATGCATTCGAGCAAGGCAGATTGTGTTTTGGCGTTGGCACGGTTGATTTCATCGGCAATGACGATGTTGGCGAAAATCGGGCCGGGATGAAAGGTGAACTCGTGAGTTTGTGGCGAATAGACAGAAACGCCGGTCACATCACTGGGTAGCAAATCAGGGGTGAACTGGATGCGGTGCACCGAGCCATTCACGCTCTTGGCCAACGATTTGGCCAGCATGGTCTTTCCGACACCCGGAACATCTTCTAGCAGCAAGTGCCCTTGGGCCAGAAGTACCGTAAGAGCATTCGTGATGGCCTCGGGTTTTCCCGTGATGACTTGCTGTACTGCGTCAAAGATACGTTGGCAATTTGATTGGAACGTAGAATCCAGCGATGGCATCGTCGGGTTCGCACTCATTCGAAGTTCCTCCTGCGCAATGGTTCAGCCGCGAGATACTTCGCATCTTGAGGCGTTCAACAAACTCTTGATGATTATCATATGGGCATCTTTTATCCAACAGAAGAGGCTTATCTTGACCGTAACGAGGTGATGATTGGGGCAGAACTCTGTGTTGGTGACACAATAAAATGAGCATTGGGTAGCAGTAATATCAGCGCAAAGGATTACCGTGTCAAAGAAGAAGTCGGACACCGACATCACTCGAGTTCCCGAGGCCTACCGCGCCAGCGAATTGGAGGAAGCGGCAGAGCAAGAGGGCCGTGCACGTAACGCCAACAATGAAAAGGGTGGCAGTAAGCGAAATCTGCAGTATCCCGAAGCACCAGACGCACTGCCTGTGGCTGTTGTAGATAACCACACCCATTTGGATTTTCTTGACGGCACAGTGAAGGTATCTGTCCCTGACGCACTAGCTGCCGCTCAAGCCGTGGGAGTGAAAGGCCTGATCCAGGTCGGCTGCGATGTGCCTTCTTCCCAATATGCGGTAGACGTCGCCAACGAGTACTCAAATATCTTGGCGGCGGTCGCGATTCACCCCAACGATGCGGCCCGACTAGCGGAGCGTGGGGAACTGGACAACGCCATCAAGAGCATCGAAGAACTCGCTTCAAACCCTCGCGTCCGTGCACTGGGGGAGACCGGACTCGACTACTTCCGCACCGCAGAAGATGGCCGCGATGCTCAAGAACATTCTTTCCGTGAACATCTGCGCATTGCCGTCGAACAGGATAAGGCTGTCCAGATTCATGATCGCGATGCGCATGAGGACGTTGTCCGAGTACTCAAGAGCTCACAATTGCCGTCAAAAGTCGTGTTCCATTGTTTCTCTGGCGATGAAGACTTGGCAAAAATCTGCAACGACAATGGCTGGTACATGTCATTCTCCGGAACAGTGACCTTCAAAAACTCGCACGGTTTGCGGGCCGCACTAGAAGTGGCTGTCCCTCAGCTACTTCTTGTGGAAACCGATGCCCCATTCTTGACCCCGCATCCTTACCGTGGACGCCCCAATGCCAGCTACATGATTCCGTATACGGCTCGGTTCATGGCGCAAACTAAGGGTGTTGATCTCGTCGAGTTCTGCACGCAAATTGATGCGAATACTCGCGAAGTGTACGGGGAATTTTAGACCCGCAACCTGTGCCTCTCCTTACAGGACACTTGCCACGAATATAACAATTCGGTTACGGTGGATGAGATGTTTGAGATCTCTCCTGCCTTCTTTGAGGGTAGTGGCGGGTCTAGGCAGCCTGATCCTCGCACCTTGTTGCATCCGGGAAAGACGGCATAGACAGATTGATAAATGGGCAGCGAGGGCTGCTGGGCTCGACGAAAATGACTGAAATAACTTTCAGAGCGTGAGCCAATAAACGATGGGGATCTCACTACCGTGACTCACTTGCTCAAGAAAAGCTGGGCGAAATACTTGGCTCAGGCGCTCGCCGTGGCCGTAGTTATCGCTGGCGCCGTCTTCTATGTCGCTGGACAGAAGTCGGTAGTCATCTCCGTTGACGGCGACGAACAAGAAGTCTCGACCCGAGCCGCAACTGTCAGCGACTTGCTGGATCAGCAGGAGATCTCGCTGGATCAACGAGACGAAATCTCAGCGTCCCTAGACTCGAGTCTTTCCGATGATCAGAAGATCGACATCAAACGCAACAAGTCCGTTGAGGTGACCGTTGATGGCACCGAGCGCGTTGTGCACACCACGGGGATGACCGTGGCAGATGTCATCGACCAGCTTGATCTCAAAAAGGGCTCCGAAGTTTCCCTCGATGAAAATATGGAACTGAGCGCGTTGAGCGACCAGCTCGAAGTGATCACTCCGCAAGATCTCACCTTGATTGTCGACGATAAGAAGAAGACCGTTTCCACCACGGCATCAACCGTCAAAGAACTGCTAGCTGAGCAGAACATCAAGGTTGACGACAATGATGAAGTCAACGTCAAAGCTGACGACGAGACCGACAAGAACGTCAAAGACAGCACCGCCATCAAAGCCGGCGTAGAAGTTGAGGTCATCGAGGTCAACGTTAAGACCTGGGACGAAACTCGCGACATCGACTTTGACACCAAAAAGGTCAAAGACAAGACTTTGGCCAAGGGCGACACCGAAGTGAAGACCGAAGGTGAAAAGGGCGAGCGTGAACTCACCCTCCGCCAGGAAACCCGCAATGGCAAAAAGGGCGAGGAAGAAGTCCTCAAGTCCAAGATCACCAAAGAACCAGTGGCAGAAGTCATCAAGGTGGGCACCAAGGTAGAAGAAAAGAAGGAAGAGAAGCAGGAAGACGAGAAAAAGTCTGAATCCACTCCTAAAACTTCGACCGACACCAGCAACATTTCGGCAACGTGGAAGGCACTAGCCAAGTGTGAATCCGGTGGTAACTGGGCCATCAATTCCGGTAACGGCTACTACGGTGGTTTGCAGTTCTCCGCTTCTTCATGGCGAGCAGTTGGCGGCACCAAGTACGCACCATTGCCGCACCAGGCCACCCCACAAGAGCAGATCGCAGCTGCTGAAAAGCTTCGCGCTTCCGGCGGCTGGGGACACTGGCCAGCTTGCTCGGCAAAGCTGGGCCTGCGCTAAAAAGCAAGAAACCTAACGACGCGACGCGTTCACCATCACGGTGGACGCGTCGCGTTGTTATGTTTGGAACTATCTGGCTGAACTAGAATTGGATCTGTGATGTCTAAGGAATCTTTGCCGCTACTTGGGGCCACCGAAATCCGTCGTCTGGCCGAAGAGCTGGGAATCCGCCCTACCAAGACGTTGGGGCAGAATTTTGTGATTGATGGAAACACCATCCGTCGCATTGTTGCCTCCGCTAACGTTGACCCCTCGGAGACCGTCCTAGAGGTCGGTCCAGGGCTTGGTTCGTTGACCCTTGGCATCATGGACGCGGCAGCGAAGGTTGTTGCCGTGGAAATTGATCCACCACTGGCACAACGATTGCCTCAGACGATGGCCGAATTCCGTCCAGGACGCGAAGAGGACCTGACCGTCATTCTCAGTGATGCCATGAAAGTCACCGAACTACCAGATAACCCGACCTCGTTGGTAGCCAACCTGCCCTATAACGTGGCCGTGCCGGTCGTGCTGCACCTGCTGGAACACTTCCCAAGCATCAGCAACGGTTTGGTCATGGTCCAAGACGAAGTTGCCGATCGCATGAGTGCAACACCGGGCACCAAGATTTACGGCATCCCCTCGGTCAAGGGTGCGTGGTACGGAACCATGCGCAAAGCCGGAGTGATCGGCATGAATGTCTTCTGGCCAGCACCAAAGATTCATTCAGGCCTCGTGTCATTCACGCGTGACAAGGACCGTAGCGATGCCCCGGATCGTAAGGAAGTCTTCGCTATTGTCGACGCAGCTTTTGCTCAGCGCCGTAAGACCCTGCGTGCAGCGCTCTCGGGTTGGGCTGGCTCTGGCGTGCGCGCCGAAAAGATTCTCGTTGCCGCCGGAATCGATCCGAAAGAACGCGGCGAAAAACTCGATATTGAGCAGTACATTGCGATCGCTCGGGCTGCAGAAGAAGTACCGGTAGACGCGCCGGCTAGCGAGGGCTAAGCATGGCCAAGCAACGCGTTATTGCTACAGCTCCGGGAAAGATCAACTGCTATTTCCGGGTAGGACCGCCTCGTGAGGACGGCTACCACGAAGTGGCAAGCCTGTATGTCGCGGTATCTTTGACCGAACAAATTGAAGCCACCCTGCGCACCGATGGGGAACTGCAACTGAGTCTGGAACCAGATTCGCCAGTGGTACACGACCCGGAGAACTTTCCTCTGGGCGAAGGAAACCTTGTCTATCAGGCAGCTCAGCTTTTGCGTGAACACACTGGCACCACCTTGGGCGCCGACCTGCACATTACCAAGCGTGTGCCCATTGCTGGGGGCATGGGTGGTGGCTCAGCCGATGCTGCAGCCACTCTCGTCGCGTGCAATGAACTGTGGGAAACCCACCTTGATCGCGATGAGCTGGGACGTTTAGGAGCGCGACTTGGTGCAGATGTTCCATTCGCCCTGATGGGAGGGGCCGCCATCGGCCTTGGTGTGGGGGACCAGCTGGCGCCTTTGCTTACCCGGGCTAAGACTCATTGGGTGTTGATCCCTGCCAGTTATGGACTGTCCACTCCGCGAGTTTATGGCATGCTGGACCGACTGCGAGCCGGCATGGATGTCGAGGTTCCTCAAGAAATCGACCCGGCCGTCATTGAAGCGTTGATGGCCTCGGATGCGCAAGCATTGGCACAAGTACTCGCCAATGATCTGACCCAGGCTTCCTTGGCTTTGGCGCCAGAACTGGGCACCATGCGAGATCTTGCTGAGGGAGCCGGCGCACTACGAGCTATGGTTTCCGGTTCGGGTCCCACTCTGGCACTCTTGGTCAGCGATGACGAGCACGCCGAAGAGGTCATGGCTCAACTAGGCGACGAGGTGGGCGTAGCGACCATACCTGTCACTGCACCGGCCGCCGGTGCACATATTTCCTTGAGCGAGTAAGTTGCGACTTTGCTGAACTGCATGTCGTCGGTGTCACCACAAAGTTAAATTCCTTGATTGCTCTTGTCGTGCAATGAAACTGGTCATAGGCTGATTTCACAACGCTGGGTGAAAGCAATTCATTTAGGAAATTAGGGTGATCCGCGCATGCTCAATGGCCAGGTATCGCATTGGTGGGAACAAATAGGTGTCCCGGAGTCGCGCCCTGAACTTCGTGGGCATAGCACCGTCGACGTGGCCATCATTGGTGCCGGATTTACCGGGTTATGGACTGCCTACTATCTGGCCAAAGCAAAACCAGAATTGAACATCGCGGTGCTTGAGGCACGCCATGTGGGTTATGGCGCTTCGGGACGCAACGGCGGTTGGCTGACCAACACTATTACCGCGGGCCCCGATCATTACCGCACAACGCACTCTATTCAGGCAATCAACGACTTTCAGTTGGCGATGAACCACACCGTCGAAGAAGTCATCAACATCTGTGCTGAAGAAAATATCGACGCTGACATTCTGCGCGGAGGCGAATTTGAGGTGGCCTACACGCCGGCTCAAGAACAGCGTCTGCGCGAGCATGCCCGTGCCACTAGTTCTTGGCAACATACAGATAGCAAGGTTTTAGAGGCCGAAGAAGCTCGAAATAAGATCAACGTCGCAGGAACACGGGCTGCCCTGTGGCATCCTCATGCAGCCAGAATTCATCCAGCGAAACTCGTGCGAGGGTTAGCTGAGGCGGCCGAACGTCTTGGGGTGAAAATCTTTGAAAATACCCGAGTGAAAACGATCCGCCCCAGGCAACTGGAATTCGACGGGGGAACGGTCAACACGCAGTACATAGTTCGGGCTACCGAAGGGTTTACTGCCCAATTGGCCGGACATCACCGACTTTGGTTGCCCATGAACTCTTCCATGATCGTGACCGAACCGTTGGCCGAATCAGTCTGGGATGAGCTGAATTGGAGCGCCGGGGAAGTGTTGGGGGATTACGCTCACGTTTACATGTACGCGCAGCGAACCGCCGATGATCGCATCGCGATCGGCGGACGTGGAGTCCCCTACAAATACGGTTCGCGAACGGATCTAGACGGGATCACACCCCAGAGCACCGTTACCGGTCTGAGCGAAGTTCTGCATCGCATGTTTCCCCAAACCCAACACGCCAAAATTGCTCATGCGTGGTCTGGGGTACTCGGCGTTCCGCGCGACTGGGCTGCAACTGTCGGGCTCGATCCAGACACCGGAATCGGTTGGGCCGGTGGTTACGTTGGCACCGGAGTGGCGACGACCAATCTTTCTGGACGCACCTTAAGAGACCTCATTTTGGGGCACGACAGCGCCTTGACTCAGCTGCCGTGGGTCAATCATCGGGTGCGCAAATGGGAGCCAGAACCCTTACGCTGGTTGGCAACCAAGGGGCTCTACGCTGCCTACTCTCAAGCCGATCGTAGTGAGCTCAAAGGCCGCGAGGGCTCATCCCCACTGGCGCGTATCGCCGATAAGATCACCGGGAAACCTTAGTTCAGATGGTTAGCGTGACACCGCGCTAGAGGCCTTCGATGCGGTATTCGCGCTTGATACCGGCGGTGCCTTGTCCCCAGTAGCTTGTTCTGACGCGCTGTTGATGGGCTTCGAATGCTTGTGCATCAGTGAACTCTTCAGCAACGATCCACGTCCAAGGATCCTGTGCAGGTGTCACCTGAAATGACAGGCAACCAGGCTCCTGTCGAGTGAGCCGAATATGCTCGGGCAACAACTCAACGACGGCATCTGCTTCGGATTGATTGGCGCAGATAAGATGTCCGCTCAGGCTCACAATTCCCATGAATTGAGTGTGCCATGTGGCGGGGTTATTTATGGCACTGCCGGCTAAATGCGACGTAGGCCCGGAACCATTTTGGTTCCGTGCCTACTAAGAAGTCGTGCACTTCGAACGTGGGTTACTCAAGTAATTCCGTGAGCTCTAGCCAACGTTCTTCCAGCTCATCGATCTGAGCCTGATATTCATCGATTTCCGCGGTGAACTTGCCCAAACCCTCATAATCACTTTGGTCGTGATCGGCCATTTTGGCGTGGACCTTAGCGATCTTTTCGTTCAGCTGCGACACCTTGCGCTCATTGGCGTTCAACTCTTTTTGGGCTGCGCGAAGCTCGGCCCCCGACGGACCTGCAGGCTTGGCCGTAGCCGTATCACTTTGCGACTGCGAAGGGTTCGAGCCACCGGTGGAACCCTGAGCGGCACGCAGCTTGAGGTACTCATCCACGCCGCCTGGTACATGGCGGAAGTGTCCACCAAGGATTGCGTATTGCTGGTCGGTGACGCGTTCAAGGAGATAACGGTCGTGGGAAACAACAATGAGCGTGCCCGGCCATGAATCTAAGAGGTCTTCGAGAGCTGCCAACATGTCGGTATCAACATCGTTGGTCGGCTCGTCAAGGATCATGACATTCGGTTCATCCATCAAGATCATCAGTAGCTGAAGACGCCGGCGTTGACCGCCGGAAAGCTCACTGACCTTGGTGGACAGGTGTGCCGATGAGAAGCCCAAACGTTCCAACAGCTGGGCAGGGGTCAGATCCTTACCATCAACATTGAAGGTGGTGCGATAACGGGCCAGGACTTCACGAACCTTGTCCTGACCAATCGTTTCCAGCTCACGGAACTGCTGATCAAGCACCGCCAGCTTTACGGTCTGGCCGCGCTTGATCTTGCCACCCGTGGGTTCAACAGTTCCGGCAATCAATCCGAGCAGGGTGGACTTACCGGCACCATTGGCGCCGAGCAGACCGGTGCGCTCACCAGGACCGATGCGCCAGGTAAAAGGCTTGAGTACCTGTTTGGAGCCAAATGAGACCTCGGTATCCAGCAGGTCGATGACATCCTTGCCCAATCGGCTCGTAGCCATCTTCTGCAGTTCCAGCGGATTTCGGGCTGGTGGTACATCGGCGATGAGCTGATTGGCAGCTTCAATACGGAATTTAGGCTTGGAGGTACGCGCCGGAGCGCCACGGCGCAACCAGGCCAGTTCCTTCTTCATCATGTTCTGACGTTTGTTTTCAGTCACGGCGGCGATGCGGTCACGCTCCACACGCTGCAGAACATAGGCGGCGTAGCCACCTTCAAATGGCTCAACGATACGGTCGTGTACTTCCCAGGTGGTGGTGCAGACAGCGTCAAGGAACCAACGGTCGTGCGTGACAACCATCAGACCGCCAGCGTTTTTGGACCAACGCTTATTAATGTGTTCTGCCAGCCAAGAGATACCCTCAACATCTAAATGGTTGGTGGGCTCGTCAAGGATGATGACGTCCCAATCCTGAACCAAAAGGGCTGCCAATGCGACACGGCGGCGCTGTCCGCCGGAAAGGGTGCCGACGGTGGCTTCCCAATCGAGGTCAGCAACCAGGCCAGAAATAATGTCGCGAATTCTCGCTTCGCCCGCCCATTCATGGTCTTCCATCTCACCCACCAAGCTGTAATGCACGGTGGCTTCTGGGTCCAAGGTATCGGACTGGTCTAGTACGCCCACACGCAAGCCATTACGTAGGGTGACCCGTCCAGAATTGGGCTCGATCTTGCCCGAGAGCATGCCGAGGAGCGAGGATTTTCCTTCGCCATTGCGTCCCACCAGACCGATACGGTCTCCATCGGAGATGCCGATAGTCACCGAGTCGAAGACGGTATGGGTGGGATATTCCAGATGTAGGGCTTCGCCCCCGAGTAAATGAGCCACGATTTCCATTTTACGTTCCGGGTGCAAATCGAGGTGGATCATGCACTGTTATGGGCTCAAGGAATAGCACTTTATAAGTTGAGGTGTTTTCGATTTCACTCAAGGGGGCCGAACATGGCAGAATAATTAGCGTGCTTGTGGGGGATGACCTGCATAAGCCATTTTCCGCCCTGGTGTAATGGCAACACGCCAGCCTTTGGAGCTGTGCATTCTAGGTTCGAATCCTAGGGGCGGAACCATCAATAAAGCGCCACGCAAGTGGCGCTTTTATTCTTTAAGCAGTTCAGCCTTGTGCGTTGTGCACGTTAGACTTGTCTAAGGGTTTTTCTTCTCTGCCCAAAACCTTGAATCTAATCTGCAGGAGAACGCACTTGAGCGATCAGGTCAATGCACCAGTAGCTGTCATCGTCCTCGCCGCCGGGGCTGGTACCCGGATGAAGTCGGCTAAACCGAAGATCATGCATGAAATCGCAGGTCGCTCCATGATTGCTCACGCACTTCATGCTGCTTCAGCCCTGCAGCCAAAGAATCTTGTGGCCGTGGTTCGCCACCAGCGCGATCTGGTTGCTGAGCACATCCTCAACCAGTTCCCGTCCATCACCATTGCTGATCAGGATGAGATTCCAGGCACCGGCCGCGCGGTCCAGCAGGGGCTGGACGCGCTGGATCCAAGCCTTGAAGGTACCGTCGTGGTGACCTATGGCGATGTGCCATTGCTCACCAGCGAAGTCCTGCAGGACCTGGTCACCACCCACGAGGCCAACGGCAACTCGGTCACCGTCTTGACCACCTCGCTGGATGACCCTAATGGCTACGGCCGAATTCTGCGTGATGAGAACGGTGATGTCGCTGGCATTCGCGAGCAGAAGGACGCTTCGGCAGAAGAGCTGCTGATCAAGGAAATCAACTCCGGGATCTACGCTTTTGACGCTAAGATGCTGCGTTCAGCGCTTACCGAAGTCACCACCGAGAACGCGCAGGGCGAAATGTACCTGACCGACGTGCTGGCTATCGCCCGTGCACGCGATGGACGAGTTGCTTCTTCACAGATTGCTGACCGCTGGCAGATTGAGGGCGCGAATGATCGCGTTCAGGTTTCTAACTTGGCCCGCATCTACAACCAGCGCAAGACCGAATTCTGGATGCGCGAGGGCGTGACCATCGTTGATCCAGCCACCACTTGGATTGACGCCGAAGTCATCATTGGCCGTGACGCCACGCTTAAGCCAGGAACCCAGCTACACGGCACCACCATCATTGGTGACAACGCTGTTGTTGGCCCAGACACCACCTTGACCAATGTTGTGGTCGGCCAGCGTGCCACCGTCAAGCGCACCGACGCCACCGACTCGCGGATTTCTGAGGGCGCCTCGGTGGGTCCATTCGCTTACCTGCGTCCCGGTACCGAACTGGGTACCGACGGCAAGATCGGTGCCTTCTACGAAACCAAAAATGTCACGATTGGTCGTGGCTCCAAGCTCTCGCACCTCGGCTACGCCGGGGATGCTGAAATCGGTGAATTCACCAACATCGGGTGTGGCAATATCACCGCGAACTACGATGGTGAAAAGAAGCACCGGACCAAGATCGGTTCGCATGTGCGCACCAGCTCCAACACTGTGTTTATCGCCCCAGTTGAAATCGGGGATGGCGCATACACTGGTGCAGGCGCCGTCGTCCGCAAGAACGTCCCGGCCGGTGCTCTGGCACTGTCTGTGGCTCCGCAGCGCAATACTGAGGGTTGGACGCTTGAAAAGCGCCCAGGTACCCCTTCGGCTGACGCCGCATTCAAGTCCTCCCTGAATTCCTCGGGCACCGAGTAATCCGGCGCCGGACTTAATTTCCTCGACAACAACCTCATACGTGATAGCGAAGCGAGCGAGAAAGCATACCCCATGAGTGAAATCCGCCATAACGTCGACAAAGAGCTGGTGCTGGCCAGCGGTCGCGCCCACCCGGAACTAGCAGCCGAGGTCGCCAAGGAACTGGGCACCGACCTGCTGCCGCTGAACGCCTATGACTTCGCCAACGGCGAGATCTACGTTCGCTCGGATGAGTCGGTACGCGGCAAGGATGTCTTCCTGCTGCAGTCCTACCCAGCGCCGCTGAACAACTGGCTGATGGAACAGCTGATCATGATCGACTCGATGAAGCGTGCTTCGGCCCGTCGCATCACCGTGGTGGCACCGTTCTACCCATACGCACGTCAGGACAAGAAGGGCCGTGGCCGCGAGCCAATCTCGGCACGTCTGGTCGCTGACCTGTTCAAGACCGCAGGTGCTGACCGTGTGATCTCCTGTGATCTGCACACCGCGCAGATCCAGGGCTTCTTCGACGGCCCAGTTGACCACCTCTTCGGCTTCCCGCTGCTGGCTGACTACATCAAGTCGAAGGTAGACGTCAACGAAGTCACCGTGGTTTCCCCTGATACCGGTCGCGTTCGCGTGGCTGAGCAGTGGGCAGATCGCTTGGGTGGCGCGCCACTGGCCTTCGTACACAAGTCCCGCGACTTGACCGTGCCGAACCAGGCCGAGTCCAAGACCGTGGTTGGCCAGGTTGAAGGCCGCACCGCGATCCTGATTGACGACATGATTGACACCGGCGGAACCATCGCAGGCGCAGTGCGCGTGCTGAAGGAAGCTGGCGCCAAGGATGTCATCATCGCCGCGACCCACGCGGTCTTCTCGGATCCAGCCGCTCAGCGTTTGGCAGAATGTGGTGCTCGCGAGGTTGTTGTTACCAACACCCTGCCAATCCCTGAAGAGAAGCGTTTTGAGAACCTGACGGTGCTCTCCATCGCACCGACCATCGCTCGCGCGATCTCGGAAGTATTCCACGACGGTTCGGTCACGAACCTGTTTGACGGCCGCGCCTAGCAGCCCTCGTTTCGCAACGCCTCTGGCCGGCACCTTCGGGTGCCGGCCAGAGGTGGTTAAACCATCGTTTACGGTGTCATTTAGGAGGAACGGTTACCGGGCAGAGCGGGGCGAACGCGGTCTCAGATGCTGAGCGGAGAGCCGGGCCG